>Ga0209311_1000026_pt1 | contig 262910 bp, 258 predicted proteins | sample AD_UKC045_MetaG_FD_184417 | JGI IMG/M metagenome (GOLD analysis project Ga0209311, IMG submission 184417) | Active sludge microbial communities of municipal wastewater-treating anaerobic digesters from USA - AD_UKC045_MetaG (SPAdes) (version 2) | ecosystem: Engineered > Bioreactor > Anaerobic...
CATACATGACCATGGTAATCACCTCTTTTACTCCTGCTTACAAAATAAGCAGAATACTGGTTTTACCTGGTCAAAATTCAACGCGCATCACTGCGCTTATATGGTCATTTTTAAACTAGCGTCAACATTATAATACACAAAAGTGCAAACGGAGGCATTATATGGTTGATATGTCGCTTCAAATGAAGTCACAAGTACAAGATGCAATTCCAGATATTTTCTGCTGGACGAAAATGGGTACTGAGGCTGGTCAAGATCTTAATGCTATATTGCACCGCAAAGAACTGGAGAGATCTGCTGGTAACGGTAGTTTTGCTTGGGGTATTGGTAACTCCCTTGGTAATTCGGCTCATTTTGCTAGAAAACAGTCACCAAACGGTGAGGTTGATGTACTTTTTACCCCAATGAAGAGTGCGCCAAAGGTCGTTGACACCAGCCCTTCTCAATTGTTTCTTTGGCTGTATTACGAGAGTGCTTCAGGTTCGATAAAGGTATTACCAGAGCATATGCTGATTACAAGTAGAGGACATGAGGGGAAGCGCTCTCACTACGCTTTGCTTTGTCATTCGTCTGAAGAAATTACAGAGCAAGACCTTGGAGCGTTTCATGCATCTAGCGTGCGGAACCTAGTCAGTATGAACCCTGTTGGCGCATCCCAAGTTACCTCAGTAGTTCGCTATCAAACATCGGATATTGATGAAAAGCCATACCGAGTATCATTCAAGGCAAAGTTACATGGTGAGGGCTTTGTAAAGTTGGTGGAGCCTGTAATCATGGATGGAGATCTGTTGGCGATGTACAACGAGGCATGCTCATCAGGCTCGCCTTTAGCTTGGTATCGGACTGTTTCCAAACTTAAGCAGTATGCTATTAAGCGTGTCGGATTACCAAAATATCAAGAAGAAATGTTTGGATAGGCAATAGTAGTTGTTATAGAAGTGATGCCTGCATATAACCAATTAGCTGAAGGCAATACTTAAAAATACCGACTTTGTCTCAAGTGTGAACCATATCGGGTATGGTTACGTTAATTGAGTATGAGGCTTTATTACTAACATTTAGCATCATGGGTGTAATTTAACAGATGTTAGTATGACACTTTAAAAATTTAAGTATTAATTTACATAGGTAATTATGCGGCTCACAGCGTAGTTTAGTATGAAACTTAATTACTCGCCGACAATTCGATGCAATTTAACAACTACATTAGGTTGGACTATCGGGGCTGGTTTACCCATGCCGCAAATTTTTGATGCGATAGATTATTACTTTGAGGTCAAAGCTGCTCATTCAAATGCCAATATTATATTTACAGGTCATTCTTTAGGTGCTGGTTTGGTTTCACTGATGGCGGTGTATTTCAATAAATCGGCCACGGTTTTTGATGAAGCACCATTTCAGGTAGCTACGCTTAACCCTGTTGTAACAGACGCTGTAGCGGCATGGATGCTTGCCAAAGGATATTCAGACAGCGCATTTTTAGACTATACTCTTTCGGCTGGCGCGCTCGCGCTGACAAGAGAGTCAGTTATCGATCATTACTACCTTGAAGCAGAATCGCTCGAATATATCAGGTTGCTTGCGCCTAACTTTGTCGGGGATAGCTTTTTTTACGATAAGGGGAACTCAAACGCTGGCTCGACCGAACTTCACCCGATGGCGCTTCTTACGGCAGTAGAAACTTCGGACACCTTCCATAATGCTTTAAAGAAGCTTCCTAATCTAGTCTCGCTACTTGCTGATAACACCTTGTTTGGGGATGCAGCGAACGATGCAGTTTATGAAAATGGTGTTGAGAGGAGCGCGGCATGAAGCGCGAAATTGATGACAATATACTGACACATCAATCCATGCGCCGCAAGCTGCTTGGATTATTGGGGTTAACGTTAATAGTGGGGTGTGACAATATGTTTGGAAAAGAGAAGAAAAATCCGATGATTGATCCAGAACATGGCAAAACTATTGAAAAAAACCGGCAAAAGTATCGTGTGTATGTAGTTGGTGGAGTAAGGTTTGTAGTACCCGACTCGCCATATACTACGGATGCCGATACGGATGGGAGAGCTGGTTTTCATTTGAACTTGGCTTGGCCAAATATCCCACCTGGCAGTGCGCCCGATACTAAATTTACACAATCATTGCCTGATAGCGTTGGCAATCGAACAACTAACAATGTTGATGTGCAAGTACATGAGAGATCGCCAAAGCTAACTGGTGATGGCTACCAATCGTATAGTCAAACTACATTAGGGCTGCCATCAAGATATGTTTTTAAAGATGATTTGGAACTGGGATTGAGATTGTTTGCAAGCAAAGATACGCCCAATTTCTTTAATAATGGATATTCGCTTAACAGCGAAGTAAAAACTCCCTATTACAAAGAGGCAATAATAGTTGAAGGGGAATTCATCTATTTTTTATATAAGACAGACATTGTTGTGAGAATCATTATGCGTGGCTGGAGCAAGATAAACCCAGACTGGAAAGGAATTTACTTGGGCGTGGTTGAAACATTGAACAATTATCAAGAGGAAGGTAAAAAATGAGCTACACATTCATACCAGAGCAAATAACAGAAATACAACGTTTATTCGATGTAGCCGAGGCCAGAAAAAATACTTTAGGTGATGCTAACACCAACTACGCCGATATTTATACCTATATAAGTGACCAGATACCGTTAATCTATCGCGTACCAGGGGTAGATGCCGAGATTAACAACAGCTATCGCTGGTTTGTTGGTGCGGCGCAAGCCAATGGAAATGTTGGTCCGTTTGCGACATTTATACGTACCTATACCGAGCGGCAAGCGTTACTGAGAGGTGTAAATATTAGCGGCAAAATGCAGATCGCCTCGAATGAGGTAGCACGAAATGCAATTAGTGCAATTTTGAATGTACAAAGTACGAATTATGGCATTTTGCCCACAACAACCTTTTCCGATGCCCTGGAAGCCTTTATTTATAAGGCTTCCAGGGCATAAATTTTTTCTCGTAGATTTAAGTGCGTTATAAGTGTAATTATTAGTGTGCAAAAATGGCGTAAAAACTTATCACATTAACCACCAGCCCAGCCAGACGGCTGCCACTTGTATGGCTAGTGCAGGCACCACTAATCGTGCAAATTGAGTGCCGCCAGTTACCTGCGCGATGACGGCTTTAACCAAAGTGTTGACACTAAATGCGACAAGTATTGGTATCACAGCACTTTGAATGCTAATTTTTCCTGAGGCAACAAAAGAGGTAATTGAAATCACTGCAGCATGCACATCCGCTAAACCCGCAACGCCAGAGGCAACCACTAAACCCGCTTGACCAAACCACGCGTTGAGCGCGGCAGAAGCAATTAATATGATGGCGATAATTGCAGCAAAAAGCAGCGCAGTTTTTACGCTAAATGTTTTGGTTTGTTTGTGTGCATCTACGTGCGGGTCATGATAGCAATTGACCGTTGCAATTAAGCCATAGATGGCAATAGATAAGCCGCCAAAAATCAGTGGCCATTGTAAGGCTATTAGTGAGGGTGGATGGATGGCGAGTAGCAACATGGCAATTTGTAAAATGGTCGCCAAGCTTGATAACACGGCGCCGGCAACTGTGGCACTGAGTAAATGCGGAGATTCTTTGACGCGTGCGCCCATGGCGCTAATGGTTGCAATGCTTGAGATAAATCCAGAAAATAAACCAACGAGTGGCAACCCTACCCGCCCGCCTAGCCAGCGTAGTGCCAAGTGACCAAGGGCGCTGATGGTCATGATAAGAATGACAATGAGCCAAAGATTGCGCGGGTTAATGGCTTCAAATGGCCCCACAAACGCATTAGGGACCAAGGGCAAGATGATGAGGGTTGCAGCGGCTAAAATGAGGAAGTCATTAAGCTCATCTTTAGTGACAGTGGCCAGCACAAACCCATGCATCGGTTCTTTGGCTGAAAGGAGGATGGCTATGCTCACCGCTAATGCCGCAGCCAAAATGGGTTCGCTCATGGCTAATCCACCAAGAATTACTGAAAATATCAGGGTGATTTCTGTCGTAAGACCGGGGTCTTCAGTTCTTTTGGAATAATAGGCCGTTGCAGCAAAAATCATCACGCAAAAGATGGAAGCAATCAGCAGCCAAACATTAAATACGATGCTGACAGCGCCTAATAAAGTGGTGATAGTAAAGGTTCGAATGCCGGCAGCTGAACGTTCTGGGCCGTTCCCTTTACTGCGCTCTCTTTCGGCGCCAATGAGCAGGCCAATGCCCAAGGCCACGGCCAAATTAAGCCAAAGTGCGTTTTCAATAGTCATTTGCATTATGTGAACGATTTAAACATGCGTAACAAAGTTGTTATACGCTATTTTAATGTGATTGGCGTAATGTCAACACTCCCTGTTTCATGACCAACTAGCATTTGGCCATCTTGAATGGTGCAACTGATATTTAACCCTCGGCTTGCGATGTTAGTCAGTGCTTCGGTGTCGGGCAGGTTAATTACCGTGAGGTTATTGAGTTTTAGCAACGCTTTGCTATTTTGCGCCCACCACATATCTGCAACGCGTCCGCCGTAAAGTACAACGACCACTTGCGCAGATTTTCCACAGGCCTTACGAATTTCACGTTCATCTGGCAGACCGACATCAATCCAAAGCTGAATTGCGCCTGTGAGATCTTTTTGCCATAAATCGGGCTCTTCATCGTCACTTAGGCCCTTGCCAAATGTGAGCGCTTCATTTGCATAAAGTGTAAAAGCGATGAGGCGCACCATTAAGCGTTCATCGGTTTCAGAAGGGTGTCTGGCTAACGTGAGATTGTGTAGCGCATAGTAATTGCGATCCATATCTGCAATTTGCAGATCAATTTTGTATATAGTTGATTTTATTGCCATAACGGTTTAAATGGCTTTCGTAAAAGACTTAAAAAGTGCGTACATTATACCTTTATCGCCAAGCGGGCTGACACAATCCAGCATGGTGTTGATTCACAAGGGAAGGCGACTTTCTGTTAAGCTTGCATTCTTTCAAATTTACAAATTATCATCATGGCTCAATACGTAATGTCAATGCTCCGCGTGAGCAAAATTGTTCCTCCTAAAAGAACAATCATTAAAGATATCTCTTTATCGTTTTTTCCAGGCGCTAAAATTGGTTTGCTCGGCTTAAACGGCTCTGGTAAGTCTACCGTACTACGTATTATGGCTGGGGTCGATAAAGAGTTTGAGGGTGAAGTGCAATGGCAGCCCGGCATTTCAATTGGGTATTTACCGCAAGAACCGCAGCTGGATGCCAATAAAACCGTACGTGAAGAAGTGGAAAGTGGCATGGGTGAAGTCATGCAAGCGCAGGCAAATTTAGATGCCGTATATGCCGCCTATGCCGAGCCAGATGCAGACTTTGAAAAACTGGCTGAAGAACAAGCCAAATGGGAAAACATCATTGCCGCCAGCGGAGCAGACGTTGGACATCAATTAGAAATTGCGGCCGATGCGCTACGTTTGCCACCATGGGACGCGAAAATTGGCCCATTATCAGGTGGTGAAAAACGTCGCGTGGCTTTGTGCAAACTGTTGCTATCAAAGCCTGATATGCTGCTGTTAGACGAGCCAACCAACCATTTGGATGCAGAGTCAGTGGAGTGGCTGGAACAATTCCTAGTGCGCTTTCCCGGCACTGTGGTGGCCGTCACGCATGATCGTTACTTCCTTGATAACGCCGCTGAATGGATTTTAGAGTTAGACCGTGGTCATGGTATTCCATGGAAAGGCAATTACTCTAGCTGGCTAGACCAAAAGCAAGCACGGTTGGCTTTAGAGGAATCACAAGAATCATCTCGCCGTAAAGCGCTAAACACAGAATTAGAATGGGTGCGGCAAAATCCAAAAGCGCGGCAAGCTAAAAGTAAGGCACGTATCGCCCGTTACGAAGAACTTGCCAGTGCCGAATATCAAAAACGCAATGAAACCCAGGAGATTTTTATTCCTGCAGGTGAGCGTTTAGGTGACCAGGTGATAGAGTTTAATAATGTCAGTAAAGCGTTTAAAGACCGTCTGCTGATTGATAATTTGAGCTTGAGTATTCCAGCAGGTGCGATTGTCGGTATTATCGGCCCGAATGGCGCGGGTAAATCGACGATATTTAAGATGATTACAGGCTTAGAACAACCTGATAGTGGTGAAGTGAAGATTGGCCAAACAGTAAAACTGGCGTATGTTGATCAAAGCCGTGATGACTTAAGTAATGAGAAAACCGTGTTTGATGAAATTTCTGGTGGCTCAGATATTCTCACCGTGGGTCGTTACGAAACGCCCTCGCGCGCCTATATTGGCCGCTTCAACTTTAAAGGCGGCGACCAGCAAAAAGTAGTTGGCCAACTTTCGGGCGGTGAACGTGGCCGTTTGCACTTAGCAAAAACGCTTATTTCTGGTGGCAATGTGTTGCTACTCGATGAGCCATCTAACGATTTAGATGTTGAAACTTTACGCGCACTAGAAGATGCTTTGTTGGAGTTCGCTGGTTCGGTATTGGTGATTTCACATGACCGTTGGTTCTTAGATCGTATCGCCACCCATATTTTGGCTGCAGAAGGCGATTCACAATGGACGTTCTTTAATGGAAACTATCAGGAATATGAGGCTGATAAGAAAAAACGACTTGGTGAAGAAGGTGCTAAACCGAAACGCATTCGATATAAACCAATAACACGCTAGATTTTTTTACTTGGACTTTTTAGTGGATATGGGCGGAGATACTTTGCCTATTTCCCTGATGGTGTTATTTACCTTGCAGCCCAGCGAGTTCTTTTACAAATTGTGCAATATCCCACTCGCACCCGGCACAACCTGAAATAGCGCCTGTTCTTCTAGAAATCGCGTCAATATCCAGCCCATCTTCAAACAGTTTTTGAATCTTGCCACGCGTAGTGCCACTGCACGGGCACATAATTTCATCGGATAAGTCGTTTTTTGCAGAACTCATTGGTGAAGTATTTCTAAATAAATAGTGTTAATGATTAGTTTGTTAAAGTTTTTCTATAACGCGTGATTTTTGAGGCGCATTTTTAACCAGACAATCCCAAAGCGCCGGCGGTAAAAGGCGCATCAGCTTCACTACAATACCCATTTGCCATGGAATCACACAAACGCGGCGTTTAGAGGCTACGTGATGGATAAATTTCTTAGCAAAGTCATCAGCATCCATAAGAAAAGGCATACGGAATTGGTTTACGTCCGTCATGGGTGTGCGAATATAACCTGGCACAATGGTGGTGACGCTAATATTATCATGCAGCATTTCTGCGCGCAGACTTTCTAAATAGTTGATGACTGCTGCTTTGCTGGCACTGTAAGCACCTGCACCTGGTAAACCGCGAATGCCTGCAACGCTGGCAATCCCAACTAAATGGCCGTGCCCTGCACTTTTCATGGCTGCAATAAAAGGCTGAAATGTATGCACCATGCCAAGCACGTTAATTTGCATCATTGCTTGAAACGCAGCGTTATCTTCTTGATGTTCGGTGAGCGTTCCGCGGCTAACACCCGCGCTCGCAATCACAAGATCTGGTGCGCCAAAGCGTTGTATAAAGTCTTTGGCCGCGAAATCCAATGCAAGGCTGTCTTTGACATCAAGTGGATATATTACACATTCAACATTGGGTTGCGTTTGTAAAAGGCAAGCTAGTTTCTCTAATACATCTTGGCGCCGAGCTGCCAAGCCAATAAATATCGGGCGTTCGGCGCAAGTCTTTGCGTAGGCGTGAGCTAATGCTTCACCAATGCCGCTTGATGCGCCCGTGATAAATATTTTCATATCTAGATAAGGCCTTATAAAAGTAAAAAACCCGTTTCGCCTTAAATGGTGAAAACGGGTACTGAAAAGTAATTGGTATGGTTTGTTAAATGTCTACCAATTAAAAACTTTTTTCAAGAAAGACGATAGCCAACTTGATTTTTCAACTACTTTTTTGCAGGTGTTGCCGCCTTCGCTTTATCTGCGCGAATGTTGCCGACAATATAGTCAGTCACTCTTAAGGCTTGCGCATTTCCGCCCACCATTGTGCTGGAGGTGATGTACTGACCGTCAATCACCAAGCTTGGCACGCCAGTAGCACCAGAATCTTTAAACATTTTGGCAGCGCGGTTAAGTTTGTTATTCATACTAAAGGACTTAAAATGCTCTTCTATTTTAATTTTATCTAGCCCACTTTGTTTGGTAATCCAGTCAATGATTGCCTTTTCATCGGTTGGATTAAGCGCTTTTTGTTTATGCACCGCGTCAAACAATGGCGTGTGTAATTTATCGAGTAATTTTAATTCTTCCAATGTATAAAACGCTTTGGCCATTGGCGCCCATGATGGGTTAGGCAACCCGGGAGTGCGCTTGAATATGACATCAGCAGGCAATTTTTTGGCCCATGTTTCAAGCACTGGGTCCATATGGTAACAATGAATACAGCCGTACCAAAAGATTTCATTCACTTCTATTTTGGCTGGGTTTTCTGTAGTGATTACTTGTGCGGTCTTTTCAAAATCTTGGCCAATCTGAGGGTCAGCCGCCATTAAATTGAAAGAAGAGATTAACAAAAATGAAGCGAGTAATTTTTTTAACATAAATAATCCTTAAATTTCTTTCTAGTTTTATGATGTAAAACTGTCAAAACATGCAACTAACGTCTGACATAGTGTTTGGCTGACAGGTTCCGGCAATTAGCTTTCACTATTAATTTTAATGAGGTCTGCATTAAAACCATTATTCAGTAAATCCGTCTTGGTTTTTGTAATTTGGTCTAAATCGTTAAGTGGCCCTACGCGCACACGATGCCATACGCCTTTTTCAGGAATATCAGCCGTTTGCACGACAGCTTCAAAACCTTGCAATGCAAGTTTCGCTTTTAAGTTATCTGCTTCTTCCTCAGTATGAAAAGACCCTACTTGCAGATAATAAGTTTTTTTCGTGGCGGGCTCATTGTTGGCTTTCAATGTGCTTTCAACTTCTTTGCTTATTTTATTTTCATCACTTGGCAAAATCGTATAAAAGTCATAGCTTGTATCGTCATTATTAGCACTAGCCTCAGGCGAGATGTCTTTACTGGCGGTTGCATTTTTTTCTTGAGACTTCGCATCCTCAGCAATTTTGTCTGAGAGAGATTTGCTGGTCTGCTTATTCGTTTGAATCGCGAAAGGGTTATCGTCTCTTTTGAGGTAAACGACAACCGCGAGCGAAGCGGCAATGCCCAGTAAAATGCCTATTAACATTCCAGTTAAAAACGGGCTACCCTTTTTGCTACGGGTTTGCCTTTCGGCGCTTTGTTTGTAATCTTTACTCATGGTAGATAATGTCCTTACATTCTTTCTTTGGCGGTGACGCCTAGTAAATCCAGACCGTTTTTAAGCACTTGCTGTGTGGCGTAGATTAAGCTCAAGCGAGCCATTTTAACGGTTTCATCCTCAATTAAAAACTTATATTCATTGTAATAACTATGTAGGTCACTGGCTAAATCTTTTAAATAATTTGCAATTACGTGAGGGGCAAGCTCATTTGCAGCATTTTCTACAGTTTCAGAGTATGCGCTTAAGCGCTGCATTAACGCAGTTTCGTGTGGATTATCAAGTGGGGAAAGATCAGCGCTCAATAAAAGTGATTTGTCGCCATTCCATTGCGTTAATACACTGCAAATACGCGCATGGGCATATTGAATATAGAAAACCGGGTTATCGTTGGTTTGGGCTCTAGCCAAATCAATGTCAAACACTAATTGTGAATCAGCGCGGCGTGCAGCCAAAAAGTAACGCGTTGCATCACAGCCAACTTCTTCAATTAAGTCACGTAGCGTGACATAACTCCCAGCGCGTTTTGAGAGTTTTACTTCTTCACCACCGCGCATCACGGTGACCATTTGGTGCAACACATAATCTGGCCAACCATTGGGGATGCCAATATTTAACGCTTGCAGGCCAGCACGCACGCGGGTAATGGTGCTGTGGTGATCAGCGCCCTGCTCGTTAATTACGCGAACAAAACCACGGTTCCATTTATCGGTATGATAGGCAATATCAGGGACAAAATAAGTATAGCTACCATCCGTTTTGCGCATGACACGGTCTTTGTCATCGCCAAAGTCCGTGGTTTTTAGCCAAAGGGCATCATTTGCCTCATAGGTATGCCCACTGTTGATGAGTGCTTGAACGGTATCTTTTACCTTACCTGTTGTATAAAGCGCGCTTTCTAGCGAAAACACATCAAATTTGATTTGAAACGCTTTTAAATCTAAATCTTGTTCATGACGCAAATAAGCAACACTAAAAGCACGAATAGAATCAAGATTACTAATGTCCCCGCTGGCGGTGACTTCTATATCGTCGGCAATGACGGTGTGCTTGGTTAAATATGCGGCAGCAATATCATTAATGTACTCACCTCGGTAACCATTTTCAGGAAAACTTTCGTGTTCCGTAGAGATACCCTTGCATCTAGCCAGCACGGAGATTGTAAGATTGTCAATTTGTGCGCCGGCATCATTGTAGTAAAATTCGCGGGTCACATCCCAGCCATTAGCATCTAATAACCTTGCTAAACAATCTCCAACTGCCGCACCACGGCCGTGCCCAACATGCAACGGGCCAGTTGGGTTAGCTGACACAAATTCAACCTGAACCTTTTGCCCTTGACCATTTTGGTTGCGGCCATATTGATGCCCGGCTTGCAGAATATCTTTGACCACTTTTTGCTGAGAATGGCTGTTTAGAAAAAAGTTAATAAACCCTGCACCTGCAATCTCCGTTTTTGCAATATAGTCACTGTTAGGCATAGCAGCAATGAGTTGTGTGGCAATGGCGCGTGGATTTTGTTTTAACGGTTTTGCCAAAACAAGTGCTAAATTTGTTGCAAAATCGCCATGGTCTGCTGATTTTGGTCTTTCGAGTAAAATGGCTACCTGTAGCTCAGGGGCAATTGTTTTTGCAGCGTTGGCGAGTAATTGGGTAAGATGTGTTTTCACAATAATTGCATTAAATGCTAAAAGCGCTATTTTAACCTACTGCCGTTATTTTTTCTTGAAACAATTGTTTAGTACACTATATTAGAAACACCACTTTGCCAAAATCAATCGTAAAAGTTGCTCTGGACGTTCCGTTAAATCGCTTATTTGATTATTTATCTGACAATAGCGAGATAAGAATTGGTCAGCGTGTGCTTGTGCCATTTGGGCGCAGAAATCAAATTGGCATTGTCTTGAGCCAGAGTGATTCCAGCGATTATCCAATTGAAAATTTAAAGTCTGTAAAGCAGGTTTTTATTGATGAAACGCCGCTGGATGCAGAGTTATTAAAACTCATTCGATTTAGCGCGGACTATTATCAATACCCGTTAGGGCAAGCGCTGCTGTCAGCACTTCCTGTACGTTTGCGGCAAGTGGCCCCTGCTGTCGCGCGTAAACAGTTTATCTATAGTTTGACTGACTTAGGGCGCAGTCAAACTGTTGCACAGCTTCCTAAGCGACAGTTAGTGACACATCGTGTGTTTAGCGCCTTGTTGGCAAGCAATACGGTATCTGAAGCTGAGCTAGACACAATATCCAGTAGTGCTCGAAAAGCGGCCAAGCAAATGGTGGCAAACGGCTGGGCAAGCGCCAAGCAAGTCCATTTGTTACAGCGGGTGGCTGAAATACCCACGGCTCAAGTGCCTGAACTCAATGATGAGCAACAATCGGCTGTAGCCGAGGTGATAAAAGATTCACATCACTTTAAGTCGTGGTTATTGCACGGTATTACGGGCAGCGGTAAAACAGAAGTTTATATTCGCTTAATGCAGCATGTGTTAATGCAAAATGAAGCACAAGTATTGGTGTTGGTGCCTGAAATTAACCTTACCCCCCAGCTAGAGGCACGCTTTAGAAGTCGTTTTTCTGGCATTCCGCTCGTGAGCTTACATAGTCATTTGAGCGAAAGCGAGCGCTTACATCACTGGCAGTTGGCGCAATCAGGCGTGGCTAGAATCATTATTGGTACGCGACTTTCGGTTTTTACGCCGTTGCCGCATTTGAAGTTAATCATCATCGATGAAGAACATGATGGCTCGTATAAGCAGCAAGATAGCATGCGCTACCACGCGCGGGATGTTGCACTGGTTCGTGCAAAATGGCTGAATATTCCAGTTGTACTTGGTTCAGCAACGCCCTCGTTAGAAAGTTGGCACAATGCCACGGTAACAGCCGCTGGACTAAAGGCTAATAAATATCACCTCTTAAGCCTTAACCAACGTGCAGTTACGGCGGCACAATTACCAATCATTCATTGTATAGATACTACCAAAGTGCATCTGCAGCACGGTTTCACACCCCAACTGATAGAAGCACTAAAACTTAGGATATCGCGTGGCGAGCAGAGTTTGTTGTTTATCAACCGCCGTGGGTTCTCGCCAGTATTATTATGTTCTGCGTGTCATTGGATAGCGCCCTGTACCCGCTGTAGTAGCCGATTGGTGGTGCATTTGGGGCAGCGAAAATTACGCTGCCATCACTGTGGATACGAGCAAAAAATTCCGAATCAATGCCCAAGTTGTGGCAATGCAGACTTGCACCCAACGGGGCATGGCACGCAACGCTTAGAGCAGACTCTGGCACAGTTGCTACCCACAGCGCGAATCGCACGCGTTGATAGAGACAGCATTAGTAAAAAAAATGCCTTGGTAGAAATTTTAGACAAAGTTCACCGTCAAGAAATAGATATTTTGGTAGGGACGCAGATGCTTGCCAAAGGCCATGATTTTCCTAATTTAACATTAGTTGGCGTGATTGATGCAGATAGCGCCCTGCATAGCCCCGATTTTAGGGCAAGCGAACGATTGTTCGCACAATTGATGCAAGTGGCTGGACGTGCTGGACGTGCTGATAAAACAGGTCAAGTCATTATCCAAACACAGTTTCCTGAACACGTATTATTCAATGCGTTGCGCAGGCAAGATTACGCAAGTTATGCAAATGCTTTGTTGCATGAGCGCCAACAAATGCAATTCCCACCCTATATTTTTATGGCATTATTGCGTGCGGAAGCCAATGACTTTAATTTGGTACATCAGTTCTTAAGTTATGCATTTAAAGTTGCTAGAGATTTAAATACTAAAGTGGTAGTTTATGACCCGATTCGCCCACAAATGGAACGTTTGAAAGGCATGGAGCGTGGCTATGTGTTGATGCAAGCTGGCAATAGAGGCGTCTTGCAAAAGTTACTTAATAGATTGGTAGCACAATTAAGAGGACATACTGCATCTGCTAAGGTTAGGTGGGCGATAGATGTTGATCCATTAGAATTCTGAAAACTCGCACAAGATCATAATAATTTTTTTGTATAAACTAATACAAAATATGTCTTTGACGAGCTAAATTTAACGGATTAGTATCATTCAAACAAAACCATAGTTAAGGATGAATGAAATGACTACCTTTTCAAGGCACTTGTACACGCCCATACTTTTCGCGTTGCTAGGTTTGAGCAATGCGTTTTTAGCGCAGGCAGACGATAAACAACCTGATTCCGCTAAATCAGTGGTTGAGCAAATTGTTGACATGCAAACTAAAATAGCCAGCGGCCCGCATAAAGGATTTCGCGCGAATCATGCTAAAGGAATCATTGCGACGGGTATTTTTACGCCATCTGCCGAAGCGGCAGGTTTAACCAGCGCAGTCCATTTGCAAAACACTGCCAGCGAAGTCATTGTGCGATTTTCAAATGCAACAGGCATTCCAACCATTGCTGACACGAGCCCAAAGGCTAATCCACGTGGCATTGCAATTCGTTTTAATCTTGCGGATGAAGCTTTTACGGATATTGTCAGTTTGTCGGTTAATCGGTTTCCGGTTTCTACCCCTGAAGCCTTTTTAGCCCTGTTGCAGGCAAATGCCGCAACAAAAGCTGATTCACCTAAACCTACCCCCATCGAACAATTTTTAGCAGAAAACCCTAGCGCGCAGGCTTTTGTGAAAATACCAAAGCCAGCACCCGCCAGTTATGCCACGCAGTCCTATTTTGGCATTAATGCGTTTAAATTTACCAATGCCAAGGGTGAGTCGCGCTATGGGCGCTACCTCATTACGCCGCTTGCCGGAAATATCGCTCTGGATGAAGCTAAAGTTGCCAGCGCTTCGCCTGATTACCTCTCTGAGGAATTGGCAGCGAGATTAAATCAGGGCGAAGCCAGTTTTCGCATTAGTGTGCAGGTTGCTAATGATGGCGACAGTATCAATGACCCCACCGTTGTTTGGCCTGAAGATAGGGCGCAAGTTGCACTTGGGACGTTGACATTAAAAGCGATTCCAGCAGACAGCAAAACCATAGAGCAAAAAATTACATTTAACCCACTCATTCTGCCTGATGGCATCGCGCCATCAGAGGATAAAATATTACTTGAGCGGCCTGCGGCCTATGCAGTGAGTGCTTCACGCCGATAAATCAAAGCTGATAAATCAAACAAGTCGCCTAGAGAAATTTAGGCGGCTTCAAACATAATTCAATTGACTCCGCGACTGTGTCGTCACCTGCAAAATGATTCGGGTATAATTGTACCCTTACGCGGGCGTCGTATAATGGTAATACCCTAGCTTCCCAAGCTAGAGCCGTGGGTTCGATTCCCATCGCCCGCTCCATCTTCACCAATAAAGTTATTACTTATGAGTAATCAATCACCACCATCCGTACTCACTTTTGCAGGCACTGACCCTAGCAGTGGCGCAGGTTTGCAGGCAGATATTCTGACATTTGCAAGCATTGGCTGCCATCCGCTATCTGTGGTGACAGCAATAACAGCGCAAGATACCATTGGCGTCAATGGTGTATTGGCCATGGACGCTGAATGGGTGAACGATCAAGCGCGTGCCATTTTAGAAGACGTGCAAGTTTCCGCGTTTAAGCTTGGGCTGTTAGGTTCAGTTGAAAATATTGCGGTCATTGCAGAAATTATGGCCGATTACCCAGATGTGCCTTTGTTAATTGACCCCATTTTAACCTCTGGCCGTGGGGATGATTTAAGTAATGATGAAATGATGGAGGCGATGATTGAGTTGCTTTTTCCGCAAGCAACTTTAATTACACCCAATAGTTTAGAGGCGCGCCGATTAGCTTTTGCTGAAGATAGTGATGAAGTCGCGCTGACTTCACTGGATGAAAGCGCGGCTAGATTATTAGCGATGGGCAGTGAATATGTGCTAATTACCGGCACACACGAGCGCACGTTAGAAGTGACCAATACGCTGTATGGCGAAAATAATTTTGTTAAAGCCTATAAATGGGAACGTTTGGTTGGCAGCTATCATGGCTCAGGCTGCACGCTCACAAGCGCCATAGCCGCTTGCATGGCGCACGGCCTCACGCTTGAAGAAGCCGTTTTGGAAGCACAAGAGTTTACTTGGCAAACCCTTAAAAACGGCTTTCGACCTGGCATGGGGCAATATATTCCTGACCGCCTGTTTTGGGCACGTGATGAAGAAGACGCCGTGGTTACCAGTGGCGATGTGACGACAAAAGCACATTAATTAAAGCATTTAGATTGAATTCTCCGCATAAAATCAGGGGCTTATACGCCGTAACCCCAGACGAGCCCGATACAGCGCTGCTAATACAAAAAGTTACAGCAGCACTGCAAGGTGGCGTTAGTTTGCTGCAATATCGCAATAAAGCCGCTAATCATAAGTTGAAAACGCAGCAAGCGCGCGCGCTTTTACCTTTGTGTCGGCAATATGGTGTGCCGTTAATCATCAACGACTCAATTAAACTTTGCTTAACGCTCGATGCGGATGGTGTGCATTTAGGCGCAGAAGACGGCGATTTAATAGAAGCGCGCGCAAGGCTTGGCGCAGGCAAAATTTTAGGTGCCTCTTGTTATAACCGCATTGACCTTGCTACGCAGGCGCAATCAGCCGGCGCAGATTACGTGGCATTTGGCGCGTGTTTTGGCTCTAACACCAAACCCAATGCTCGCCATGCACCGCTAAGCCTTTTTAAAGAAGCTCGACAGCACATTCATGTACCGATGGTGGCCATTGGTGGAATTACCCTAGAAAATGCACAACAGGTTTTGCAGGCGGGTGCAGATGCCATTGCAGTGGTAAATACGCTGTTTAATGCAAAAAATATTACTGAAACGAGCCAGCAATTGAGCCGTTATTTTCCCCGAGAAAATTTTGATGCTCTGCGAGCCTTATAAATAAAGGCTTACAGAGCATGTAAAAAGGGTTGTGCTGAAAAAGCGCGTAAAAAGAAGGTTTACAATACGGCTAGAACACTCTGTTAAAATAGATTTTTATTCGTAATTTAAGATGACATTATGACCGCACAAGCAATCTCACAAAACCAAACCCTTTTTGAAAAATCTCAAGCGCTTATTCCCGGAGGTGTTAATTCACCAGTGCGCGCTTTTCGTAGTGTTGGCGGCACACCAATCTTCTTTAAAAAAGGGTTGGGTTCTAAGCTTTGGGATGTGGACGGTAAAGAATATATCGACTATATCAATTCTTGGGGGCCGATGATTGTAGGCCACGCGCACCCAGCCGTAATTAGCGCTGTGCAAGAAGCGGCGGCCAATAGCTTGAGCTTTGGCGCGCCAACTGGTTTAGAGCTTGAAATGGCGCAGTTGATTAACAAGCTAGTGCCGAGCATGGAGCAAGTGCGCCTAAATAGCAGTGGCACAGAAGCAACCATGAGTGCAATCCGCACGGCGCGCGGGTTTACCGGGCGCGATAAAATTGTGAAGTTTGAGGGTTGCTATCACGGCCATTCTGATGGCTTGTTAGTTAAAGCAGGTTCAGGCTTGCTGACTTTTGGCGAGCCAGATTCTGGCGGCGTTCCGGCGAGTGTGGCTGCTCACACTTTAACGCTTGAATATAATAATACGCAGCAGTTAAAAGATTTATTTGCCAAATCAGGCGATGAAATTGCCTGTGTGATTATTGAGCCTGTGGTGGGTAATATGAACCTCATTGTGCCACACATGGAGTTTTTACAAACCTTGCGCGAGCTTTGCACCCAACATGGCGCCGTGCTGATTTTTGATGAAGTGATGACGGGCTTCCGTGTGGCTTTAGGTGGCGCACAAGCGCTGTATAACATCAAACCAGACATGACGACTTTAGGTAAAGTGATAGGTGGCGGCTTGCCTGTGGGCGCGTTTGGCGGCCGAAAAGATATTATGCAATGCTTAGCGCCTGTGGGTAAGGTGTATCAGGCAGGCACATTGTCTGGCAACCCGGTTGCAGTAACGGCGGGTTTAAAAACGCTAGCGTTAATTCAAGCGCCAGATTTTCACGCAAAATTATCAGCGCAAACCCAAAAATTAGTAGATGGCTTAAAAACCGCGGCAAAAGAAGCGGACGTAATTTTTAACGCACAAAGTGTGGGCGGCATGTTCGGCCTGTATTTCTGCGAAAAATGCCCAACTTCTTATCATGAAATGATGCAATCCAATAAAGAGCACTTTAATCAGTTTTTCCACAGCATGTTAGATAGCGGCATTTATTTAGGCCCGTCGGCCTTTGAAGCAGGTTTTGTTTCAGCCGCGCATAGCGATGCAGACATTGCTACAACGCTCAACGCGGCTAAGGTAGCTTTTTCAAGCATTAAAATTTAAGTATTAAAAACTTAAGGCTGAATTCTTGCGAATATGCACCATTTTGGGGTAAAGTATCTGCCCGCTAAAAATAATGCACTCATCAAGTGCATTTGGTAAGTTGAGTCATGCTGATTTGTAAAATAATCATGACATTTAGCGGTTGTGACTATATTTAAACCCTAAATTTGAGAAGACATCATGCCCTATGTAGCCGAAACCATTGCCAGATTAAAAAAATCAGCCCCAGCAGAAGTTGAATTTTACCAAGCGGTTGAAGAAGTGTTAACTTCACTTCGCCCGTTGTTAGATAAAAATCCAAAATACAGAAAACACGGCATTATTGAGCGTATTGTAGAGCCAGAACGTCAAATTTCTTTCCGCGTTTCTTGGATTGACGACAAAGGCCATGTGCAAGTCAATAAAGGCTACCGCGTTCAATATAGTTCAGCGATTGGCCCTTATAAAGGCGGCATTCGTTTTCACCCAACCGTTTACTCAGGCATTATTAAGTTCTTGGGCTTTGAGCAAATTTTCAAAAACTCATTAACAGGTTTGGCAATTGGCGGCGGCAAAGGCGGTAGCGACTTTGATCCAAAAGGCAAATCAGACAATGAAATTATGCGTTTCTGCCAATCATTTATGACAGAGCTTTATCGCCATATTGGTGCTACTGTGGATGTGCCAGCAGGTGACATTGGCGTGGGTGGCCGTGAAATTGGCTACATGTATGGCCAATACAAACGTTTAACAGGCAGCTACGAAGGTGTGTTAACTGGTAAAAAACTTAACTGGGGCGGCTCACTAGCGCGTACTGAAGCCACAGGTTACGGTGCTGTTTACTTTGCACAAAACATGCTTGAAGGCCGTGGTGATTCACTCAATGGCAAAACTTGCGTCGTTTCTGGTGCGGGTAACGTTGCGATTTACACGATTCAAAAATTGCACCAATTAGGTGCTAAAGCCGTCACATGTAGCGATTCACGCGGCTTTATCTACCACGAAAAAGGCATTGATTTAGCCTTGCTTAAACAACTAAAAGAAGTTGAAGGCGCATCGCTAGAGAAATACCTAGAAACGCATAAAGACGCAAAATATACCCCAGTGAGCGCTTACCCTGCAGGTAGAAATGCAGTGTGGTCTGTGCCTTGCCAAGCGGCTTTTCCAAGTGCAACGCAAAATGAGCTGAACGAAGCCGATGCAAAAGAGTTATTGAAAAATGGCTGTATTTGCATTTCTGAAGGCGCCAACATGCCTTCAACCCCTGAAGCGGTTGAAGCGTTTCTAAAAGCTAAAATCTGCTACGGCCCAGGTAAAGCGGCTAACGCAGGTGGCGTGGCAACTAGCCAGTTAGAAATGGCGCAAAATGGCAGCATGCAACAATGGACGTTTGAAGAAGTGGATGCCAAATTAAAAGACATTATGAAAAATATCTACATTCGTGCAAGTGAAGCGGCGGCAGAATTTGGCGAGCCAACCAACTTGGTATTGGGTGCAAACATTGCTGGCTTCCGTAAGGTAGCAGACGCAATGATTGACCAAGGCGTTGTGTAAGCGAGCTTTTAGTTAGGTCAAACCCGCAACGAAAGTTGCGGGGTTTTTTGTGTTTAAAATTTATTTTTTTATAGTCAAAGAGCCTAAACCTTTTCACCTGTCCTGTAAGCCTTATAAATAAAGGCTTACAGGGCAGCGTTTTTTTCTCGTGTTATTTAGCTGCTTAGTTAGCTACTTTTCACCGTCCATTTTTCAGCGTTAATTACTAAAAAGTTCTAAAACAGTGCACATACAAATACGCCAGCACTATCTTGGTGCATCAATGGTGTTTGAGCGCGTAAATATTATCGACTACCATGCGAAAATATTTGTAACAAAGCGTCAAACAAACTTACAACCTTATGATTTATATAAATATTAAAGAGTAAATATGTAAAATATTTGTGAACTCATTATAGCTTGCACACTTTTTGCTTAATACTTTTACCCCAGCGTATTTTGTATTGGTAGTAAGCTGGCTAAAGTGTAGTCAAACATGAGGGTTAAGGTTGATGGAGCAGGCTGTGAATCAAGCATTGAATCAAACATTAAATCAGACAAACAATCATTTGTTAGCACCAAAAGCGCAGGGCTTATATCGCCCGAGTAATGAGCGCGACGGCTGTGGCGTGGGTTTTGTAGCGCACATCAAGGGTAAAAAAAGCCATCAAATTGTGCAGCAAGGTTTAGCCTTGCTCACCAATTTAACGCATCGAGGTGCCACGGGTTATGACCCCAAGCTGGGCGATGGCGCAGGCTTGCTCATGCAATTGCCAGATGCGTTTATGCGTAAAGAGGCGGCTAAACTCAACATTACTTTGCCGCCTGCTGGCCAATATGCGGTAGGCAATGTATTTTTACCGCAGCTTGCCAAAAACCGTGCGGCATGTGAAGCCTTATTCACCAAGATTATTGCAGAAGAAAACCAAACATTATTGGGTTGGCGTGATGTACCCGTGGATAACAGCAACATCGCGCAAGCCGCGCGTGATGTTGAGCCGGTGATGCGTCAGGTGTTTATTGCATCAACGGGTACAGACCAAAATCCAGAGAGTCAGAATAAATTTGAGCGTAAATTATTTGTGATTCGTAAACGCATTGAGCATGCGGTGCGCGCACTTAATTTGCAAGACAACGCTATGTTTTACCTGCCATCGCTTTCATCCCGCACCATTGTTTACAAAGGCATGTTGCTGGCCAATGAAGTGGGCGTTTATTACAAAGATTTAAGCGATGGCACGGTGGTTTCTGCCTTGGCGCTGGTGCATCAACGTTTTTCTACCAACACCTTCCCCGCTTGGGATTTAGCCCATCCATTCCGCATGATTGCGCACAATGGTGAAATTAACACCATTCAAGGCAATGTCAATTGGGTGGCGGCGCGCCATGAAACCATGAAATCGAGCCTCATTGGTGAAGATTTAGAAAAGCTGTGGCCATTGATTGTCGATGGCCAATCTGACTCTGCCTGCTTTGATAATTGCTTAGAGTTACTGGTGGCGGGCGGTTACAGCTTGCCACATGCCATGATGATGTTGATTCCTGAAGCTTGGGGTGCAAAAGATGCGGCGGGCAAGCCGTTGATGGAAGAAGAGCGTCGTGCCTTTTATGAATACCACGCGGCACTCATGGAGCCATGGGATGGCCCAGCGGCCGTTGCGTTTACCGATGGGCGCATGGTGGGCGCAACCTTAGACCGCAATGGCTTGCGTCCGGCACGGTATTTGGTAACCGATGATGACATTGTGATGATGGCGTCAGAAATGGGCGTGATTACATTTCCGCAAGAAAGAATTGTTAAAAAATGGCGGTTAGAGCCTGGCAAAATGTTGCTGATTGACATGGAGCAAGGCCGTATTATTGCCGATGCTGAAGTCAAAAACGCACTTGCCGGCGCAAAGCCTTACCAGCAATGGTTGAAAGAATCGCGCTACTTTTTGCGCGATATGCCAAAAATTGAAAGTGATTTTAAATTAACCGCAAGCTTGCTGGACATTCAGCAGGCCTTTGGTTACACACAAGAAGACATTAAATTTGTATTACAGCCGATGGTGCAAACGGGCGAAGAAGCTTATGGCTCGATGGGTAACGATGCTGCCCTGCCTGTGTTATCTGCAAAGCCTAAGCTTTTGTACAATTACTTTAAGCAATTATTCGCACAAGTGACCAATCCGCCAGTTGACCCGATTCGTGAAGAATTGGTAATGTCGCTGGTGACTTTTATTGGCCCCAAACCTAACTTGTTAGCCGTGGATGAAACCGCGCCGTCGATTCGATTAGAGGCCAGCCAGCCAGTACTCACGTTAAATGAGCTGGAACAGTTAAAGGCGATTGCTACCCTCACGCAAAATCAACACAAATCTTTGCTGCTGGACATTACTTACCCTGCCGCACAAGGCAAGGCGGGCATGGCAGCTGCCGTTGCCAGCGTCACCCGCGCAGCAGAGCAAGCAGTTAAAGATGGTTTCAATATTCTTATTCTTTCAGATAGAAACGTGAGTGAAGCGCGCTTGGCGATTCCTGCCTTGCTGGCCTGTTCAGCAACGCATAAACATTTGGTACAAGCGGGTTTAAGAACCAGCACCGGCTTGGTGGTTGACACAGGCTCGGCACGCGAGGTGCATCATTTTGCGCTGTTGGGCGGCTATGGTGCAGAAGCCGTTTGCCCGTGGCTGGCGTTTGAAACCATCAAACACCTAGAGAACAAAAACACAGATGAAGCCGCCAAGAAATTTGTAAAAGCGATTGGCAAAGGCTTGTATAAAGTCATGTCTAAAATGGGCATTTCGACTTATCAATCGTACTGTGGTGCGCAAATTTTTGAAGCAATTGGCTTAAACAGTGCATTCGTAGAGCAATACTTTACAGGCACAGCCACGCATATTGAAGGCATTGGCTTAGACCAAGTAGCCGAAGAAACGCTACGCTTACATAGTGCGGCCTTTGGTTCAGACCCATTGCTGGCAAACCACTTGGATGCAGGTGGCGAATATGCTTTCCGAGTGCGCGGTGAAGAACATACCTGGACGCCAGATTCCATCGCCAAGCTGCAACACGCAACGCGCACCGGCCAATATGAAACGTATAAAGAATATGCCAAGTTGATTAATGACCAATCACGCCGCCATATGACCTTGCGTGGCTTGTTTGAAATTAAACCCGCTAATTTGCCTATTCCGCTATATCGCGTTGAATCTGCCAAAGAAATTGTGAAACGTTTTGCCACTGGCGCGATGTCGCTGGGCTCAATTTCAACCGAAGCCCATGCAACGCTGGCGATTGCCATGAACCGCATTGGCGGCAAATCGAACACGGGTGAAGGCGGTGAAGACCCAAAACGCTTTATCCCGGTAACCAGTGGCACCAGCGTGGCCGCCGTGATTGGGCGGCACTTAATTGAAACCGACATCCCGCTCAATGTGGGCGATTCCATGCGTTCTGCGATTAAACAAGTGGCTTCTGGGCGCTTTGGGGTTACGGCAGAGTATTTATCCAATGCCGACCAAATTCAAATCAAAATGGCGCAAGGTGCAAAACCGGGTGAAGGCGGGCAACTACCTGGCCATAAGGTCAGCCCGTATATTGCACAACTACGTTTTTCTGTGCCAGGTGTGGGCTTGATTTCGCCGCCGCCGCACCATGATATTTATTCGATTGAAGATTTAGCACAGCTGATTCATGATTTAAAAAATGCCAACCCAAGTGCCACGATTTCAGTGAAGTTGGTGTCAGAAACCGGCATCGGCACCGTAGCGGCAGGTGTAGCTAAAGCAAAAGCCGACCACATTGTGGTTGCGGGGCATGATGGCGGTACAGGCGCATCGCCAATTTCATCGGTAAAACATACCGGTACGCCATGGGAGTTGGGGCTTTCTGAAACCCAACAGACGCTGGTCTTGAACCAATTGCGTGGCCGTGTTGTGCTGCAAGTGGACGGCCAAATTAAAACGGGCCGTGATGTGCTGATTGGCGCATTGCTGGGTGCCGATGAGTTTGGTTTTGCCACCGCGCCCTTAGTTGTGGAAGGCTGCATCATGATGCGTAAATGTCATCTCAACACGTGCCCGGTAGGCGTTGCCACGCAAGACCCTGAACTGCGTAAACGCTTTACAGGCCAGCCTGAGCATGTGGTGAATTATTTCTTTTTTGTGGCTGAAGAAGTGCGCGAGCTGATGGCCAGTATGGGCATTGAAAAGTTTGATGATTTAATTGGCCGTGCCGATTTGCTGGATATGCAAGCAGGCATAGATCACTGGAAGCTTCAGGGCTTAAATTTCAGCAAAGTATTTCACCAGCCAGAAATGCCTGCCAGCGTGTCACGCAAGCACAATGATGTGCAAGACCATGGTTTGGCTAACGCGCTGGATAACAAATTGGTCAAACTCGCAAAACCAGCGTTAGAAAGACGCGAGCAGGTGGTGTTAGATTTACCTATTTCCAATACAAATCGTACTGTGGGCACGATGTTGTCGCACCAAATTGCTAAACGCTACGGTCAGGCAGGCTTGCCAGATGACACCATACAAGTAAAATTTACTGGTACTTCAGGCCAAAGTTTTGCGGCATTTTTAGCGCAAGGCATTAGCTTTGAACTCACGGGCGAAGGCAACGATTACGTAGGTAAAGGCCTGTGCGGTGGCCGAATTGTCATCAAACCGCCCGCTGCATTCCGCGGTGTTTCGCATGAAAACATCATTGTTGGCAACACTGTGATGTACGGGGCAACCACAGGCGAAAGCTATTTCAGTGGTGTGGCGGGCGAGCGTTTTTGTGTGCGTAATTCTGGCGCATCAGCGGTGGTCGAAGGCGTGGGTAACCACGGCTGCGAATACATGACAGGCGGCACGGTGGTGGTGTTAGGCGTCACTGGGCAAAACTTTGCCGCAGGCATGAGCGGCGGTGTGGCTTATGTGTATGATGAAGACGGCCAGTTTGCCAAACGTTGTAATATGGGCATGGTTTCATTAGAAAAAGTCCAGCATATCAGCCAAGTAAGCACAGATGCCATACATCACTTGGGCACCCCTGACGAAACGATATTGCTTGGCTTACTGGCTAAACACATTGCTTATACCAATAGTGAACGCGCAAAAACCATTGTGCAATATTGGGATGAGCATCGCGAAAAATTTGTTAAAGTGATGCCAAATGAATACAAACGCGCGTTAATAGAGCTCGCTGAAGATAAAGTGCTGGAGGCCGTATAATGGGTAAAGTGACTGGATTTATAGAGTATAACCGCCTCTCTGAAGCAAATTTGCCAGTGCCAGAGCGCGTTAAAAATTACAAAGAATTCGTGCTACATCTCACTGACGAGCAAGCCAAAACCCAAGGCGCGCGCTGTATGGATTGTGGCATTCCATTTTGCACTACGGGCTGCCCCATCAACAATATTATTCCTGATTGGAATGATTTGGTGTATCACCAAGATTGGCGCAGTGCCATTGATGTGTTGCACTCAACCAATAATTTTCCTGAGTTCACAGGCCGTATCTGCCCTGCACCGTGCGAGGCTGCCTGTACTTTAAATATCAATGATGATGCCGTTGGTATTAAATCGATTGAACATGCGATTATTGATAAGGCTTGGGAAAATAATTGGGTCACACCGCAAATCAACCCCAATAAAACAGGTAAAAAAGTCGCAGTTGTTGGCTCTGGCCCTGCAGGTTTAGCCGCGGCACAGCAATTAGCGCGCGCGGGTCATGCTGTGGTAGTGTTGGAGAAAAATAGCCGCATTGGTGGCTTGTTACGTTACGGCATTCCAGATTTTAAAATGGAAAAATCGCACATTGACCGCCGCATGGCACAAATGACTGCCGAAGGCGTAGAGTTTCGCGTCAATCAGCACGTAGGTGACAATGTGAGTGCTGACGACTTGGTGGCAGAATTTGATGCGGTATTATTGGCCGCAGGTGCAGAACAGCCTCGTGATTTACCCGTTAAAGGGCGTGAGCTAGATGGCGTACATTTTGCGATGGATTTTTTAACGCCGCAAAATAAAGTGAATGCTGGGGATGTGATTCCTAATCAGATTAAAGCCACAGGCAAGCACGTCATCGTGATTGGCGGTGGTGATACTGGGTCTGACTGCGTGGGCACTAGCAACCGTCATGGCGCGGCAAGTATTACACAGTTTGAACTGATGCCACAGCCGCCTGAAAAAGAAAATAGAGCCCTTGTTTGGCCTAATTGGCCGCTCAAAATGCGCACTTCAAGCTCGCATGAAGAAGGCGCAAACCGTGATTGGTCAATCACCACCAAAGAACTGATGGGTGAAAATGGTAAAGTGGAAGCACTTAAAGGCGCGCGTGTGGCGTGGAAAGACGGCAAAATGACTGAAATAGCTGGCTCAGAATTTACGATTCCTGCCGATTTGGTGTTTTTAGCCATGGGTTTTGTGTCACCTGTGGAAAAATTGCTAGCAGTATTTGGTGTAGAAAAAGACCAACGCGGTAACGCAAAAGCAACGACTGAAGGTGCTACAAGTTACCAAACCAGCAAAGCTAAAGTATTTGCCGCAGGTGATGTGCGTCGTGGTCAATCGTTAGTGGTATGGGCAATTCGCGAAGGGCGCCAAGCCGCGCAAGCAATCGATGCATTTTTAATGGGCGCATCGGTATTGCCGCGCTAAGTCGCGTTAATTCTAGTAAAATAGCTGGGGATGCGCATAACGTGCATCCCCATTTTTTTGAGTAAGCTCATGACAACATTACAAAACGATACTTTTCTTCGCGCTTTGATGCGCCAGCCAACCGATTACACGCCTGTGTGGATGATGCGCCAAGCGGGGCGTTATTTGCCAGAGTATCGTGAAAGCCGCAAAACAGCAGGGAGTTTTTTGCAACTGTGCAAAAATGCGCAATTTGCAACGGATGTGACCTTACAGCCGCTAGACCGCTACCCACTGCTTGATGCGGCGATTTTGTTTTCAGATATTCTTACCGTACCCGATGCCATGGGCTTAGGCCTGTATTTTGAAGAAGGCGAAGGCCCAAAATTTGAGCGTACCTTGCAACAAGAAGCGGATATTCAAAAATTAGTGGTGCCAGACATGGCTAAACTGCAATATGTGTTTGATGCGGTTTCTAGCATCCGCAAAGCCTTAAATGGCCGCGTGCCATTAATTGGTTTTTCAGGCAGCCCTTGGACACTAGCCACTTACATGGTAGAGGGTAAAGGTGGTACCGACTTTTTAACCACTAAAAAAATGGCCTATGCGCGCCCAGATTTGCTACACCATATCTTGGAAACGACTGCACAAACAGTTATTCAGTATCTCAATGCGCAGATTGCCGCAGGCGCACAAGCCGTGATGATTTTTGACTCGTGGGGCGGTGCGCTTTCACACCATGCTTATACTGAATTTTCGCTCAATTACATGCAAAAAATTGTGGCTGGACTCACTAAAAATGCAGAAGGCAAAAAAGTTCCGAGCATTGTGTTTACTAAAGGTGGCGCATTATGGCTTGAAGCACAAGCCGACATTGGCGCAGATGCGCTGGGCTTAGATTGGACAGTGGACATTGGTAGCGCACGACAACGTGTGGGCGATAAAGTCGCCCTGCAAGGCAATTTAGACCCTGCAATATTGTTATCAACCCCGCAGGCCATTGAAAGTGAAGTTGCGAGCGTGCTGGCAAGCTACGGCAAAGGCCATGGCCATGTGTTTAATTTGGGGCATGGTATTACGCAATGGACGCCACCAGAAAACGCAGCATGTATGCTAAACGCGGTCAGAGAGTTGAGCAGACAGTATCACGCCTAAATTAGTCTGAAATACACATGCAAGTTTCAGCGAAGACTAACCTTTAGGTTATGTCGGAGCTAAAATGCGGCGGCAATGTTAGAAGCAGTTAGAAAGCATAGTCAGCAATACAAGGTGAATTAAACTCAAGAAGTGAGTTTAGAGAAGATGCCCTGGGGTATCAGTAATAAAAAAGCCCGAAAATTTCGGGCTTTTTTATGGTTTTTATCTTATTTTAAAGACATGCGTTTCATCGTACCGTCTTTATCAATGAACTTGTGTTTTAATGCACCAGCAATATGCAGGGCAATCACAACTAAAAACACGAACCCAATAATTTCGTGCACTTCTTTGAAGAGTTCACGTATGTCTTTATTGTCTAAGCCAGCAATAAAGTCAATGCCAAACCACATGAGGCCGTATTTACTGTTGATGGCCATGATGAGGCCGCTCAAAGGCACGGCAAACATTAGCAGATACAATACATGATGCGTGCCAGTAGCAAGTTTGCGTTCCCAGGCCTTGTATGAGGTGAGCATCGCCGGTGGGCGATGGGTAATACGCCATACTAGACGTAAAGCGATTAAAGCAAGCAAAGTGACGCCAATTGATTTATGCAGGTTAAAGTAAAACGTTCTGGGGCTGGCTTCTTCAGCAAGATTCCAAGTATAGAGGCCTAAGTCAAATAAATCGAAGCCCAATTGTTTTGGTGCATCTTTAGGTAATTCACTCATGAACCAGCCGAGTGCAAACATGCCAAAAACAACAAGCGCGATGAGCCAGTGTAGAATGACAGCTACTTTTGTATAACGTGTTGAAACTTGATTCATTGTAGTATCCTGATTGAAATAAACATTTACTGTGACAGCGGTCACAGCAAATGATTGCATAAAAGCGCACCATTTTAATCGGTAAAAACTTAATAAGGAATATTTCATGCGAATTCTAATGATAATCATGAGTATGTTGGCCTTTGTTGGCTGTGCGCATTCACAACCTAACCAAACTGCGTCGGTAAACCATGATGATTTTGCGATAGAAAATGTTGGTGATGGTATTTACGTGCATCACGGCGCGCATCTTGATATTGATACAGGTTACCAAGGCGATATTTGTAATATTAGTTTTGTTGTGGGAAGCCGCGGTGTTGCCGTGATTGACACTGGCGGCAGCCTCAAAGTGGGCCAGCAGTTGCGCGAAGCAATACGCAAAATCACGCCATTGCCCGTGCTTTATGTCATTAATACCCATGTGCATCCAGACCATATATACGGCAACGCCGCTTTTTTAGCCGATAAACCGCAATTTATCGGCCATGAAAAATTAGCCAATGCCATGGCCACGCGTGAGGCGCAATATGCAAAACTCAATGTGCAATTGTTAGGAGAGGATGCCAAAGGCAGTGAGCTCGTAAAGCCAACCATGGCGGTTAAAACCACGCTGGAAATTAATTTGGGTGACCGTCAATTACGGCTGACAGCGCACCCAGTGGCGCACACCAATACCGATGTTTCGCTGGTAGATAGCAAAACCAGCACCTTATTTGCGGGGGATTTATTATTTATTGACCGCACGCCAGTGATTGAAAGCGATATTAAAGGCTTAATTGCAGCGCTAGAAACGTTTAAAGCAGGCCAGTTTAAACAAGTAGTGCCAGGCCATGGACCGGTGGCGAAAGACTGGCTTGCCGCGATTAACAACGCCGAGCGTTATTTAAATGTATTGCTGGCGGACATTCGCGCCAGCATTAAAAAAGGTGAAAGCATGGAATCTGCCATGAACACCGCAGCCGCGAGTGAAAAAGAAAAATGGGTGTTATTTGACATTGCCAACAGACGCAACGTGAATATTCTCTACCCCGCGCTAGAGTGGGAATAATACCAACCAACATTAGGCATTATTCACGCATTTTTACACGCAACCTTTTTTGATGCTCTGTAAGCCTTTATTTATAAGGCTCGCAGAGCATTTATTTTTTCTCGAGAGAAATTAAGCGTGTTTTAAAGAGTTATTTGTTGCGATTATCAAGACTAAAAGCGGTATTTGAATTGACATAAAGCGTGATTAACCCGCCTGCAATTGCTAAATATTGAAGGACTGGCAAATGGAGTAAATAGGAAATAATCACTGCATAAATTGCCATCAATAATGCAAAAAATTTCGTTTTAAAACCTAAGAATAAAGCCAAACCACCGACCAATTGCACTAAAATGATTAAAGGTGCAAAAATTCCTGGCAAGCCAAGGCTACCTAAGCCCGCTTGATATTGTTGGTAACCATCGGGCGTGTTAAAAAAGCCAACGATTAAAATAATGACTTGTAATAAAAAAACTTGAGCAAGTAAAACTCTGCCCAGTGTGCCTAAATATTTTTGCATAAATGACTTTCAAATTGACAATCAACAGAGCCTGCATAATGCACCGAACAATGCAATTTCGCAAGTGTATCTAAAATGAAAAACTGGCAACTAATCACCACAGTTTCGCTGTCAGCGAGGGCTACAGAGCCAAACGCGGCCTCAAAAATCAGTATTTTTCAAGTTTCGTGGCAAGCGGCGCAACACGAACTGCAAGCAGTAAGAACGCCCGTTTTTGTGGTGGAGCAGTTAGTCAGCCCAGATTTTGAATGGGATGAAATTGATGCGCAAGCCGTGCATTTATTGGTCATGCATCATGCGCAACCCATTGCCTGCCTGCGCATCATTGCGTACCAAAAAATTGGTCGCATGGCGGTGTTAAAACAATGGAGGAACAAAGGCTTGGGCAAGGCGTTGCTGGAGGAGGCGGTTCGTATTTGCCGCGCACAGGGTAGCGCTTCTGTTCGCTTATCAGCCCAAACGCATGCGGTACAGTTTTACCAAAAGGCGGGCTTTAAGCAAACAAGTGAGGAATACACGGATGTGCATATTCCACACGTGGATATGCAACTGGATTTATAAATTGTTTGGTAAAATAACGCTTTATGTTTTAATCCATTTTCAATCTAATTTTTTAACAACGCAAAGAGAAAATCATGTCAAAAATCATTTTTAAAGCGGGCGAAGCCACCGTATATTCAGAAGGTAAAGATGTAACAGCCGCAATGCCAGAAATTTTAATTGGCGCGGTTGACGGCCCGGTAGGCCAGGCGTTTGCAAACCTAATGGCGCAAAGTAAAGGCCACACTGCGATGTTTGCCGTACGCGACATTAACCAACTTGTGCGCCCTGTGTGCATGACGGTGCCAAAAGTCACCTTAAAAGGCAGCACGGACGTGGGCTTGTTTGGTGGTGTGGTGCAAGCGGCTACCGCCGATGCGATTTTAGATTGCGTGATTGAAGGCATTATCCCGAAAGATCAGGCCAATGATTTATGTATTATTAGCTTAGTGTGGATAGACCCAGGTTGTATTCCACTTGAAAAAGAAGGCAAACTTGATAAAGCCGACATGTACAAAAACAATTATGATGCGACTAAATTAGCCATTAAACGTGCGCTAAATGACGAGCCTAGTATTGATGAACTGATTGCAAACCGCAAAAAAATCAAACACTGCATGTGGGAAGAAAGCTGGGGCGAAATTTAATTTTCACATTAATTTACGCCATACATCGCAATATAGTGTTACATAAATCGTGTTAGTTTTGTTATGATAAAAACATGACATGAAATTCGGAGGGTGTATGGCTGAACATAATGTATGTAAAGAAGCCTTTGACCGGCTTTGTGATGAAGTAAACACCGACAAAAAGTCGGCAATTAACCCAGATGACTATTGGCTGTTTGAGTTGGGCTTTCGGTCTGCCATTGAAGAACTGCTGTCGATAGCTGATGCAGGTGAGCAGGCGAGAAAATTTGTCTCACCGCGCTTTCAAATGCTGGCAGACAAAATACTCAATTCCAGACTGCATTAAACAAAAAAGCGGCAAGTTGCCGCTTTTTTTACGCCATTTACTTAGCTGGCGCTATTGAGTACGTTTTGCAAAAGCATATAAAATAAAGCCGATTACAACGACAACTCCAACAAAGATGAAAACGCCTTGCCATCCATCAAAAAGCATCATTGACTCCTTTTTAGCTTATTTAAGCGCGCTGGGTTAATAAAATGCACGACCAGCAACGAATAATAATATTTTTGACACAGGCAACACGTTGATATAAGTCAATAAACTTAATTTATTAGAACAGGATTTCAACCATGCCTTCTATGTACCAACACACCATTCCACCATTAAAACGCGCTTTGCGTAACCTTGCCGCCATCCTTAAAAAAGGCGCCGCTTATGCTGAAGCGAAAAATATCGAGCCGGGTGTGCTGTTGAATGCACGGCTTTTTCCTGATATGTATCCGCTGGTTCGCCAGGTGCAAATTGCCACGGACATGAGTAAAGGCGCAGCTGCGCGCTTGGCAAATGTGGAAATTCCAAAGTATGAAGACAATGAAACCACCTTTGATGCGCTGCAGGCGCGCATTGCCAAAACCATTGCGTTTATTGACAGCATTCAGCCAGCACAACTCGAAGGCAGCGAATCACGCGAGGTGGTGATTAGTGTACGCAAGATTGAACTCAAATTTACGGGGCTAGATTACTTGTTGAAATGGGTGAACCCCAATGTGTATTTTCATGTGACCACGGCGTACAACATTTTGCGCCACAACGGTGTTGAGCTGGGCAAGTCAGATTTTCTTGGGCCCAGAAAAGATTGATTTTTTACTTCAACCCTTGTTTCTTAGCGGCTCAAGCAACGCCGATAAGTCGTTATGGTCAATCTCTTGCATGAGCTGCAATAAGCGCCCCAAGTCACCCTTTGGAAAACCTTCGCGCGCAAACCAGTTTAGGTAATGGCCGGGCAAATCGGCAATCAAACGGCCTTTATACTTGCCATAAGGCATGGCCAGCGTCACCAAACGTTGTAAATCATCGGAGTTCATATGGGGTAGAAGTTTAGCATTTGGCAGCCAAAAATGTTGTGTGCAAAACACACCTTTTACTTGCTAATAACGCCCGAGAAAATTTCTCTGCCCTGTGAGCCTTTATTTATAAGGCTCACAGGGCATCAAAAAAGGTTTGTTGTAATTGAGCCGTTAGAAAAGCGTTTATTTTGCATTGGCCAGCTGTAATCCACAATCTTGCGAGACTTGTTGCTCAAGTGCGTTAAACGTATTTCCCGCCCCTGTGGCACTGGCATATGGATTTGAGCGCAAGTAGGTTTGGTATTCAACTTGGCGCGCGCTAACCACCTTGGCGAGTGCATCTATCTTACAGGTACACGCCTCAGTGACATTTGTAGCCTTGGCGCGCGCACTGCATTGCGCAATTTCATTGTCACGAAACTCTTTTGGCCAAGCAAGCGAATTGGTTTGATTTTGCGCCAACACCGCGCGCGATTGCGATAACGTGGCATAGAGCATTTCAATGCTCGCACGCAGTTTGCCTAGCTCGGCTGTTTGTAAGATATCTTGATGAGATACCGCCAATGTGCTTGAATCAACCTCAAATTGCGCGCTTACTGTGGTGGAATCAGGTAAGGCGTAGCCTTGTGAAAATAATATAATGCGTTTTGCGGGGTCGGCCTCAAGCACTTTATTGCCTTCAGCTAAATCGTCCGCAGGCAAATTAAAAGTGGCTTGCGCGCGACACGCCACACCTTCTGCCAGCACCATTGTGAGCGTGATTTTGCCATCGTCTACCGCGTGTTTAAAAGCCGGCGGCACGCGATTAAGCAAATAATTCAGCTCATTTTGGCGCATTTTTTCAAGCACGTTGGCATCTAGGCATGGGGTTGCCTGAGCGCTGGCAGAAAACCAAAATGCCAGCAAACACGTAGTGTAGAGCGCAATATTTCGCATCACAAACGCCCTATTTAAGCGCAGGTTCAATCAGTTTTAAAATGGCGGCATCGTCTGGTTCAACGCCACTTTTAAAGCTTTGTACGGTTTTGCCATCGGCAGAAATCACATACTTATGAAAATTCCATTGCGGTTCGGTGCCACTGGCTTTAATGAGTTGCTTGTAAAATGGGTTTGCGTTTTCGCCCTTAACAGAACCTTTTGACACCATGGGAAACTTCACGCCATAGGTTAATTTACAAAAACTGCCAATTTCAGAATCGCTGGTGAGTTCTTGTTTAAAATCGTTTGACGGAAAGCCTATCACCAATAAGCCGTTGTCTTTATAACGGCCGTAGAGGCCCTCCAGCTTTTCAAATTGTGGCGTAAAGCCGCATTTGCTGGCGGTGTTCACTACCAAAATAGGTTTGCCGCGATAATCGCACAGGTTAATGGTGTTGCCCTGCAAAGTTTTAAACTGGTGGTTTAATAAAGCCGGGCAATCGGCAGCAAATGCATTTGTGGCTAACATGAACAATACTCCTATCAAAAAACGCATGGCAAACTCCTTTATTTATTGTAGCCATATGAGTTGGGGCGCTTGCTAAAGTTCAACATCGCCCTTGTGCTAATTTGAGATTATTTTTAATCAATATTGCACTAAAAACAATATTTATTGTTACAATAAATTCATGTCAGAAAATCACCCAATACACTTAAGCAAAATTGCCCCGCGCAAAAATAAGCCCGGCGGTGGCCGTAAGGTTGGCACAGGCAAATTTGGTGAGGCAACTGCGGTGATGCGTGTGCCGGCAAGCCAAACGCTGATAATTAAAGATTTTTTGGCGGCGTATCAGCAAAAAATGCGCGCCAGTAATTTAGATGCTGTGCGTGAATTTGAATGGCCCGCTGATGAAGTAAAAGCCGTTGATTTGCCGCTTTATAGCTCAAAAGTGTCTGCTGGTCTGCCCTCACCTGCGGAAGAACATGTTGAAAAACGGCTAGACCCTAACGAATTTTTAATTGACCAAAAAGACGCCACTTTTTTTGTCACCATTCAAGGCATGTCGATGGTGGATGTTGGTTTATTGCCGGGCGATAAAGCGGTGGTGGATCGCTCAAAATTACCGTCGATTGGTGATATTGTGCTGGCGGTGCTTGATGGCGAATTTACCATTAAAACCCTCAGCCGAAGTAAGCATGGCAATGTGCGCTTGTTGCCCGCTAATGCTACGGGGGCTTATTCGCCGATTGAAATTACTGAAAATATGAATTTTGAGATTTGGGGTGTGGTCACGGGTTCATTCAGGCGCTTTAAATAGCAAACCCCACCAATAAAAAACCTAGCAAAAGCTAGGTTTTTTGAATGCTGTACTTTTAAGTGCTTAACGTTGATTACTTGTTCATTACGTACATTGTCACTTCAAAGCCAAAACGCATTTCAGTCGCTGCAGGTGTTGTCCACATAATAATCTCCATTTTTTAATTTTCTGAACCGACAACATGTCGTGTTCGAGTGAGTTCATTATGCGCTTTGGCGAAAATTACACACTATTGCTGTTCATGAATCACGCCTACGTAAAATCATGAGTCACGCCTATGTTGCATCCTTCAATTATTGTGCAGGCTTTGCCAACCAATACAAAGGCGCATCTTTGCTTGGGTAAAACGTTTCCATATCATGTCGCTTTAAATTCTCTTGCGCTTCATCCAATGAAATATTTTGTGTGTTGGCGGCTGCCTGTGCCAGCGGTTGCGTTGCTTTTACCCACGCAGGGTTTTCAGTAAAGCCTTGGTCGTTCATGCAGTTTTGTAAAACGCGCGCGCGTCTGCCGGCGATTTCTAGTTTTTGATACTCAACAACGGCGGTGAGATTGGCCACCGATTTATCGGCAATGCCGCTACAAGAGTTCAGCGCCAAGCTCACAGCGCTCGGTTCAGCCTTTGGTTGATCTGCTGAAAACCAATCAAACGTATTGGCCACCCAATACAGCATTGGGCACAGCACGGTGAGGGCCGCTAGGCTATAAACGAATTTCATGTTCATCATTAATCAACTTTTAATTCAAGTTTTAACAAGTAGCACATTGCTGCAAAGCGCCCAGCGCATCATCCAGAGATTGTAATGTGTCTATACTAACAGTTTTAAGCACAGCACGAATCGTATTCACCGCCGCCGCGTTGCCCTGCTGGTGCGCCATCAAAGCCAGTGCCTGCAAACTGGCGGGGTGATTGGGGTGCAGCGCGAGCGCTTTATTAAAGTGTTTCAGCGCATTGGTTGAGTCGTTTTGGTTTTGCGCTGCTGCGCCTAAGTAAAACCAAGCTTCTGCGTTATTGGGTTCAGCATTGCGCCAGTTGCTGGCGATTTTTTGCACGTCCGCCCAACGGTTATTTTGAAAAGGCAGCACAATTTGCATAAAAAATGGCCGACCATCTTCAGGCGCATCCCAAAAAGGCAATGCGTGTGCCGCATCAAACTGCATGGCGGGTTGTTGCAAGAGCGCCCTCACCCATTTCACCGGCATGTTATAAAAATAGGCATTGCGACCGGGGCTTTTAAAGGTGCTAATGCCTATTAAATTGCCGCTGTAATCAAACACAGGGCTACCGCTGGCGCCAATGGCAAAAGCCGCTTTGGTGCGTATCACTTCGCCATCATCCATTGGGTAGAGTGCTTTAATGGCGCTTAGCTCCACATACGGCGCGGGTGAGTCGCTGGGCATTGAAATGGAAATCACAGGCTGTTCATATTGCATGGCATCGGATTCGGCCATTATCACGGGTTTAAAATCGGCCCATTCAAATTTTAAAATGCACAAATCGTGCTTCCAATCGGCCTGCATGCTCACAGGCGCGTATTCCACACCCCACTTGCTCACGCTAATGCCATTGGCGTTATCCACCACATGGCAATTGGTGACAATATGGTCTTTTGAAACGGCCACGCCCGTGCCAAAGCCATGCCCGCCAGACTTGGTGTTTACAGCCACCTTCACCAATGATTCTTTAAGCTGATAAATAAACGCATCGGTTGGTTCGGCGGGTGGCGCAGCACTGGCAAACGGCACTACCAAGCCTAGCAAGTAAAGTAATTTTGCGGTTTTCATTGGTGTTGTTCCATGCAAAAAAACATTGACCACACAAACACCATTTTGTTTAAAACACGATGATTTATTTTAAATAAATCCCTGTTTTTTAGGCCGAGAAGATTTTTATGCCCTGCGAGCCTTTATTTATAAGGCTCGCAGGGCATCGAAAAAGGTTGTGTGCTAAATCACGTTAAAAAACTACTTTTTAACGGCAATATTAAACGGCTTAATTGCATTAGGTGGCACCACAACCTCTTTACTTTTTTTCGGTTTTTTCACTTCTTTATTACTTTTGATTTGACCTTTAGCCATCATCATTCTCCTTAAACTGGGCATTGCACAAATGCATGCACTGTTCATCATAGGCCGATGGCAAAATATAGGTGGATTATTTATTACCGCCATTTCAACGCGCACAGCGCACCTAACGCGCGCAAAAAAAGCGTATGATTGCATTAGCAATTGTGAATAAATTAAATGGAGAAACGCGCCATGACCGACGAAATCAAACAACAAAAACTCTCAGCCCACAAAAAAGCACTTGAAGAACACCACGAGTTACTTGAAAGACTGCATTTGAATCAAAATGAGCATTTAGATGAAGCCAAAGCCTCACTTGAAAGGCTGACGCTCACGCTTGAAGAATATCTTAAAATATTTGGTCTGCCATAATCCCAGATTTTCCATTAGCCGATTTTGCATCTACTTGAATGTCAACTTGCTCATTTTGCGTCTTTTTTGTGCATATTTTCTGTCAATAGAACGACTATTGCCCATAAAATCTGCACAAAAATCCATCAAACTGTGCGGCGTTGCCACTTCAAGTCCTAATGGAAAATCTGGGATAATTTTCAAACTGACACCGCACAAAAAATAACGCCGCATTGCGCGGCGTTATATTTCGGCTTATGGGCTGCCGAATAATCCAGCAATGAAGCTGGCGGGGTAAAACCTACAGATTGTAACTCACCAAAGTGTCGATATAAGCGCTCCTATTCAGGTTAACTTCTTTTCAAATCTGTGATTAAAAACCACAGTTCATTTATACACCCAATTTTTTTAGATTACAACCAAAAAAAGTGACTTTGTGCATCACTTTGCCATTTGTTTGATAAATGACAAATTGCACTAAATTTTGACAATTTTTTCATCCATTGCGCAACAGGCAAAACCCATCAATTGAATCAATCACCTTAACTGCGGCGTGTAACGCAATGAAAAGCCGACTGCATCACGCTGCGGCAGAAAATTTAAAAACGCTTCAAACAAATATGCTTTGTTGGCCTGATTTTTGCTGATTGATTAAGTAGCAATAGGCTTTTCAACAACGAGCAAAAGTTAAGGAGCGCACCATGACAAAATACCAAATTATCAACGAGCAAAATAAACCAGTGCTGGAATTTGATGACCTGCAAGACGCCGCCATTGAGGCCGAAAAATTAAACCACTGGGAAGAAGATCACTACTTTTACGTGGCCGAAATTGAGCGTGAAGACCGCTAAAAAACACGCATTTTAAAGCCAACAAACGCCCGAGAAAATTTTATGCCTCTGAGAGCCTTTATTACCACAGGCATGAGTACTGCTAATCATGCAAGCATGAAGCATTACTAATTATAAGGCTCACAGGGCATCGAAAAAGGTTGTGGGTAAAATGCGCTGTTTTGCTTGTGTGGTTAATCGACTTCATCTGAAGTATTGAGTTCTAAATGCGCCACCACCGGCTCTGGCTCATAACCCGCTTTTTCTAAATCAATGCGGTACTGACAGCTAGGCAAATGCCCCTCAAGCGCACCGTTGATTTTGGTGGTTTCTTCCTTACACAACGCGCAACGGTAACGGTGCGTATGCCCCTCAAAACGCTCTTGCGGGTAATCAATATAAAATAGTTTTTTCATGACAGGCTCCCGAGGTGGTTTAAGCCATCGTACACCTAGCGGGTTGGGGAGGCAATAAGGGTTTAGCGTGGTGGCGAATGTAGCAGTTGTATTCGGCGCATTACACTTCGTTAATGCGCCCTTGCTGATGGCGAAAAATAAGAATATTGCGCCTGTACGGAACATGACAGTTTTTTTATTGTCAATTTTACCTAGAATATAAAATTGTTGCTGGCGTTAGCTGGTGTGCTTGCTTTGCGTGCAATTGCTGTACATTGCTAGCCTGTATAGGTCACTTTTGGCGCAATAGATTTACGGCGGAAGGCTGGCTGTGAGCTACATTGGTAGCTTCAAGCCTATTGTTCCTAGATGAGATGCGTAAGTTTGCCATTAAATTATTTCACTTGATTACTAAAAGCGTAAAGGATAAAACTTCATATATGAACCACAATCAACAAAAAGCCATTCTAACCATTGCTTTATTTGCGGCCTTTGCAGATGGCAAAAAAGATGACCGTGAACGTGAGCAAATTCGTCAGTTAGCTGAAACACTAGGTAGCGACACAGACACCCAAGATATTGCCAAGCTATATCAGGACGTATTGCTCAAACGTGTAAGTGTGGATAGCGCGACCATATTACTTGATGACCAGAGCCATCGCCAACTTGCCTATGAAATGGCCGTTTGCGTGTGTGATGCAGATGGTATACAAACAGCGACTGAACGACGATTTTTAGATGACCTGAAAGTAGCGCTTGGGCTAAGTGCAGAGCAAATAGAACTAGTGGAGCATGAGGCAGGTGAGCTTGCCAGTTTGGTTGATAATCCGGCGTTTCCCGCGACAGTTGTTACGCTGTCATCCCAAGAAAAAGCCTCAAGTGAGCCTGTTATTGCCGCCGTTGCAAATGTTTCAGAAGCTGAACTTGAGAAAATGATTCTAAATTATTCAATTCTGAATGGTGCTTTGGAATTATTGCCCCAGTCCTGGGCATCCATGGCGATTATTCCCATGCAGATTAAAATGGTGTATCGCATAGGCAAATCGCACGGCATCGAGCTCGACACGGGCCACATTAAAGAATTTATTACCGCAGCTGGCGTTGGTCTCACCTCACAGTATCTTGAGCAGTTCGGTCGTAAACTATTGGGTGGACTATTAGGGAAAATGGCGGGTAAAACTGTGGGTAAGATTGGCAGCGCCGCAACCGGCGTTGCATTCTCCTTTGCAACCACCTATGCGCTTGGACAAGTTGCCAAACGCTACTATGCAGGTGGGCGTGTGATGAATAGCAACATTTTACGCGACACATTTCAAAACCTACTTGGCCCTGCAAAGCAATTGCAAACACAATACCTACCACAAATTCAGCAGAAAGCTAGCACGCTGGATGTGACACAGGTCATGTCTATGGTGCGTGGCGCGTAAAATAGGCAAGTGAAAAAGTTGTTGTGGCGGTATAGGATGAGTGTTGATTATCTATGCCGCTACAACCGCCCTGTGTAAAATTATTTAGCCTCCTTACCCGCACTTACTCTCACCACAATTCAAGCAAGTCAAACAACCATCCATAATAATCGCGGCTTTGGTGTTGCATTTTTTGCATAGTTGCGCGCCTTTTGGAAAGCCTTCGTCGTTGGCTTCTTCACCTGATTTTGCGTGTTTTTCTAGGTATTCAGCTTTTTTTTCAGCCACCAATTTTTGCTGGTGTTCATCTAAGCCCGGTTTTTTGAGCATGCCGATTTCTTGCAGGTGTTGCTCTACCACTTCGCCAATTTCTGCCACTAAACTCGGCACAAATTTGCCGCCTTTTTTAAAGTAGCCGCCACTTGGTTCAAACACGCTTTTGAGTTCTTCCACCAAAAAGGTCACGTCGCCGCCTTTGCGAAACACCGCTGACATCACGCGGGTGAGCGCAACAATCCACTGAAAGTGCTCCATGTTTTTTGAGTTGATGAAAATCTCAAACGGGCGGCGGTGCTCTTGGGCGGTGCCTTCGTTCATCACCACGTCGTTAATGGTGATGTAGAGCGCGTGTTCAGTGACAGGCGTTTTGATTTTGTAAGTGTTGCCCACCAGTTTATCTGGGCGGCTGAGCGGCTCGCCTAGCTGAATCACCTTGGCGTTGTCTTCTTGTATTTTGGCTTCAAGCGCTTTGGCTTTGTCTTCTTCAGTGACTAGGTTGTAACTTACAATTTTTTTATCTATTTTAATGGTCATGTTGTTTTCTCCAGATACGGCTATTCATTAAAACTTGCCGTAGTAGCCTTCTTTTAAGGCATCGTATAGGTTTGCGGCTGAGTGAATTTCGCCATCGTATTCAATTTCATCGTTACCTTTGGCTTCAATTTCAGTGCCGTCATCCAACGTAAATTTGTAGGTGGTGTTTTCTAAGTCTTTTTCTGTTACCAACACGCCTTGGAATGCTTCAGGGTTAAATCTGAACGTGGTGCAACCTTTCAGGCCTTTATCGTAAGCGTAGAGATAGATGTTTTTAAAGTCTTCAAAGTCGTAATCAGTGGGTACGTTAATGGTTTTTGAAATTGAGCTATCAATCCATTTTTGTGACGCGGCTTGAATATCCACATGCGCTTTGGCCATAATGGTGGATGAATCTAAGAAATAATCAGGTAGTTTCTCATCTGCTTTATCTGAAAACGGCATGGCTTTTGGGTTAATCAATTCACGGTAAGCCAGCAGTTCATAAGAAAATACATCGACTTTTTCTTTAGATTTTTTGCCTTCACGAATCACGTTACGTGCATAGTGGTGCGCGAAAGATGGCTCAATGCCGTTGCTGGCGTTATTGGCCAAGCTCAATGAAATCGTGCCTGTTGGCGCAATTGAGCTATGGTGCGTAAAGCGTACGCCTTTGGTGGCAATTTGGTTACGCAAACCTTCAGGGAACTGCTGCATATAGCGGCTGTATTTGCCGAGCAATACTTTACCTGCAATTTTTTGGCCCACTTTAATGCCATCGGCCGCCATTTCTGGGCGTTTTGCCAACATGTCAGCAGTCACTTCAAATTTTTCTTCCATAATCGGTGCTGGGCCTTTTTCTTCAGCCAGTTGCACACCAACATTCCAACCTTCTTCTGCCATTACGCGGGTGACTTCTTCAGTGAATTTAATGGATTCTTCTTCACCGTATTTCATTTTCATCATGGTGAGGGCTGAGCCTAAGCCTAAATAGCCCATGCCGTGGCGGCGTTTACGCATAATTTCGTCACGTTGTTGTTGCAATGGCAAGCCGTTGATTTCAACCACGTTATCAAGCATGCGGGTGAAAATGCCAACTACTTCGCGGTATTCTTTCCAGTCAAAATACGCTTCGTCAGTGAATGGTTTTTTCACGAACATGGTTAAATTAACTGAACCTAACAAACAAGCGCCATAGGGTGGCAATGGTTGCTCGCCACAAGGGTTGGTAGCGCGGATGTTTTCGCAGAACCAGTTGTTGTTCATTTCATTAACGCGGTCAATCAAAATAAAACCTGGCTCAGCAAAGTCGTACGTGCTGCTCATAATCACGTCCCATAAACGGCGCGCTTTAATGGTTTTGTACACGCGGCAAGCCACTTTGCCAGCATCTACGCCATCTAATCTGGTGAGGTATTTGCCTTTTACCGGCCACTCGCGCCAAACCACTTGGGCAACATCATTGGTATTTAAGCCATCAATAATGGCTTCTTTTTCTGTCACGGGGAACGCCAGTTTCCATTCTGCATCGGCTTTTACCGCTTCCATAAACTCTTTGGTAATCAAACAGCTTAAATTGAATTGGCGCAAACGGCCGTTTTCACGTTTAGCTTTAATAAAGTCTGTGACGTCTGGGTGGCTAATATCAAACGTTGCCATTTGTGCGCCACGGCGGCCGCCCGCTGATGACACTGTAAAACACATTTTGTCGTAAATATCCATAAAAGATAGTGGGCCACTGGTATAAGCACCCGCACCCGCAACAAACGCGCCTTTTGGACGTAGCGTAGAGAACTCATAGCCAATACCACAGCCCGCTTTAAGCGTTAGGCCTGCTTCATGCACTTTATTTAAAATATTGTCCATGCTGTCTTCAACCACGCCAGATACTGTGCAATTGATGGTAGACGTGGCTGGCTTGTGCTCTAACGCACCTGCGTTAGATGTAATGCGCCCAGCAGGGATTGCGCCATGACGCAATGCCCATAAAAATTTGGTATGCCATTCATGGCGTTTGTCTTCAGTGGTTTCTACATCGGCTAAAGCGCGTGCTACACGGCTGTACGAGTCATCCATGTTTTGATCAACATATTCACCAGTTTTTGTTTTTAGGCGATATTTTTTATCCCAAATGTCTAACGACACGGGCTGAATTGGAATTTCTTTTTCAGCGCCCGCTTGTGATTGGGTTGCTGATTCAACTGCTTTTAGCATGGATACCTCTCCTGGACTTTAAGCTTAGCGCGCTAACTTTTTGTTAATTCTTCGCTAAGCCCGTGATTTTATTTAATAAACTATTATTTTAGTGAAAAATAGGATGCTTAAACACAACATGTTGTGTCTTGAGCAGCAATTTAAGCCTTTATTTTGTGTACGTCAACTATAATTTTCATGCATTTTTTGCAGTAATTTTTGTGATTTTGAAGCAATTTAAAGCCTGTATTTGCATTGAAGTAAGGTGAGTAATCACTTACATCAAACACAACTATTTAATTTTTACAAAAATAAATTCTACGCAAAAGTTGCTGATTTTCGACTTACTTGATGCAGTTAAAAACAACCGTTACCGTTTTATGAGAAAATGCCTTATGAATCGCTTTTTCTATTCCATCTTGCTTTATTTGGTGTTGCCGTTTGTGCCGCTTAAATTACTTTTGAGGGGCATTAAGCAGCCAGATTATCGCCAGCATTGGCGCGAGCGTTTTGGCTTTTATCAATCTATACGCAGCAAACCTGTTATTTGGTTGCATTGTGTGTCGGTAGGTGAAACCCGCGCAGCGGCACCTTTGGTGCATGCGCTACTGAATCAATATCCACACCATCAAATTTTATTGACCCACACCACGCCCACTGGCCGCGCCACCAGCGAGCAATTATTTGGCGATAAAGTACAAAGAGTATATTTACCTTATGACCTGCCCTTTGCTGTAAAGCGCTTTTTAAGATACTTTAACCCCATGGTTGGGGTGTTAATGGAAACTGAACTTTGGTTTAATTTAATTGCGGGTTGTAAGCAGCAAAATATTCCCTTGTTATTGGTCAATGCGAGGCTCTCAGAAAAATCCGCACAAGGTTACTCAAAACTAGGCCATTTAGTGAATACTGGATTGCAAAGCCTGTCAGCAATTGCAGCACAAACTGAGCAAGATGCAGCGCGCCTAACTGCGCTTGGCGCAAATAATGTGCAGGTAGCTGGCAATTTAAAATTTGATGTTATACCGCCCGCAGATGTGCAGCAACAAGGCTGGCAGATGCGAAATTTATGGGGTGAAAATCGCCCGGTATTTTTAGCCGCCAGCACACGTGAGGGTGAAGAGGCCATCATTATAGAAGCCATTACAGCCGCTAAAATGCCAAATTTGCTGACCGTGATTGTACCGCGCCACCCACAACGGTTTAATGAAGTTGAAGCCTTAATGCAGCAGTGTGGATTACGTTATCAAAAACGCTCCACACTTAAACAAACGGCGGATGATGAAACGCAATGGGTGCTTGGCGACAGCATGGGCGAATTATTTACCTACTATGCAAGTGCAGATATTTGCTTGGTAGGTGGCAGCCTGTTGCCCTTTGGCGGGCAAAACTTAATTGAAGCGATGCGAATGGGTAAGCCGGTATTGATTGGTGAGCATACCTATAACTTTAAAGAAGTGTCAGCGCTTGCCGTGGCGCAATGTGCGGCATGGCGGGTGGCTGATGCGGAGTCACTCACAAAAGCGATTCAATCGCTAGTAGCAACACCGCATCAGCAAGCCGAAATGGGTGCAAAAGGCCTTGCTTTATGTCAAGCGTCACAGGGCGCTACTGCGCGAACGTTAAAGTTGATTCAAGAATATATACGCGTAGCTTAATTTATTGGCGAATATAAAGCTCTGTCACATACATCAACTCACAAGCGCCATTGCCAGTATCTTCTCGGCTAAGAGAACTTCGCCAATGCCATCCATCGGCACGTTTCGCCTCAACCAACAGCCCTTTGATTTTGACTAACTGCCCCTGCCGAACCTTGGATAACTGGCGTTTAACGCTGTCGTTAGCAGGGATAATGTGCATGTTGGTAGAGTGAGTTTCAATTTGCCGTTGCGGAATTGGAAACGAATCTACACGCCAATAATAAAAACGATTACCTTGAGAAATATTAATCTTTTTGAGTATGGCCTCGTCAGACATCGGACCCCAACCAACTGCCAAATCTGTGGGGGATAATTCAGCCTCCGTACCAAACGTATAATCTTCTCTCGAAAGCACTCTTGCTTCAATCTCATAGTGTTCAAGCGGCGTGAGTGAAAAGCCGTTCATTTGTATATCTGCTTGGCGGGCTGTGTTTTGGCTTGGAGTATTTGGCGCAATGACACCGGGACCATGGATGACGGCACGTTGTTGAAAATGATGAAAAGCCCCAAAACCAATTACGCCGATGAAAAGGAGTACTTTCCAATTCATACCGATTAGCTTTAACGTATTAATTGACTAATGGCTTTGAAGTGCTCACCCGAAGCAACGTCTAGCCACTCAAATACCACTGATTCGGTGTTGGTGATGATGCAACCTGCATCGCGCAATCTGGCAATGGCATTGGCTTTATTTGCGGCGTTTCTTGAAATTACCGCATCTTCCACTACAAACACTTGCTTACCTGCGCGTAGCATATCAAGCGCGGTTTGCAATACGCAAATATGCGTCTCCATGCCGGCGAGTACCATCTGTGGCCGATCAGCCGTCAGCTGGCGGCTAAACCTGGCTTCTGCCATGCAAGAAAAACATAATTTATCTACTGGCTTGATGTTGGGCAAGAATGCAGAAAGTTCTGCAATGGTATTACCTAAACCTTTAGGGTATTGCTCAGTCACTAGCGTTGGCACCGTTAGTAATGTCGCTGCCTGCGCCAAAATAGCGGCGTTTTTTGTAACTGACTGCATCGCCTCTAGCGGCATTGCAGTTGCAAGCCGCGCTTGCATATCCACAATAACAAGCTGGCTAAATGTTGATTTTGCAGTCAGTAGGTTGTGCATTATTATTGAGGGCTATTGAGGACTAATTGCTGGTTAATATCAGCTAAATCTGCTTCAGTGACGATGCCAGAGGCTGTTTTCAGGCGAATGATATTCACGAGGTAGTTGTAGCGCGCCTGTAATAAATCGCGCTTGGCGCTAAAGAGTTGTTGCTGAGCATTGAGTACATCAACGCTCGTCCGCACCCCAACTTCATACCCCAGTTGTGTTGAATCTACCTGACTTTGGCTACTAATCAAGGCCTGTTCTAACGCTTTTATTTGTGCAATCGAGGTGCTTAAATTTAAATAGGCGCGCTGTGTATCCAGTTCCGTTTGACGCCGGGCAATTTCAACATCATCTAGCGCCTTTTGCTTATTGATGACCGCCTGCCTTACTTTAGAGCTTGTGGCACCACCTTGGTATAACGGGATTTGTAATTGCAAACCAATTGCGCCGGTTTTCAGTTCATTTCCAGTACCAAAAACAGAAGGACTTCCGTTGGCGTAGTTGTCAGTATAACTCGCTACTGCATCCAGCGTAGGCAGGTGGCCCGCCTTTGAGCGTTCAATTTCTTGCTCAGATAGTTTAACGGCATCTTGCTGAATCTGAATATTTAAATTATTTTCTGTCGCAACTTCCAGCCATTTTTCCATATTTTGGTCTAACTGGCTGGGTTTAATATCGGTTTTTACGGTTGCCAATTTTTGCGGTAATTCGCCCGTAATATTTTGTATCGCATGTTTGGCGATTTGGTGTTCGTTAATTGCGGCAATCTCTTGCGCAACAATTAAATCATAGCGGGCTTGCGCCTCATTGACATCGGTGATGGTGGCAGTGCCGACCTCAAAATTGGCTTTAGCTTGGTCTAGCTGGCTTTGAATCGCAGCTTTTTGTGCAATGATTAAATCAATTTTATCCTGTGCAATCAGCACCTCAAAATAGGCTTGTGTCGTGCGTAGTATTAGCGCTTGTTGACTTAAATGTAGCTGCTTATCGGCAAGACTTACCTGGGTTTTACTTTGCTCAATTTGCACCAAATTTTGTTTACGGTAAATTGGCTGGCGCGCATCCACACCATATTTATAAGTCTCAAACTTGGAGCGCCCATCCGGTAGATTTGAGTCAAGATAGCGAATATCAGTGGATAAGGCATTGGCTTCAGCATTAAAGTTGACGGTTGGGCGGTAAAGCGCTTTACCTTGCTCGATAATTTCTTGGGCGGCCTGATTAGCACTTAATGCAGACGCCAATGTTGCATCGTGTGTTAAAGCTTGATGATAAATAGCTAACAGTGATTGCTCTGCGCCTTGATTCGCAGCGGTTGCCACTGCATTTTCAGCGGCAAACACACCATAAGGTGCTGTGATGCTAGCAAAGGCTAGTGAAATTGCAATTGTCAGGTGTTTTAATTTGTACATAGGATTAATTCGAATTAAAACTCAAATTTAGAAGGTTGCGGTGCATTAATCAGCGGTGGCAAGCACGTTTCAAATAACGTTTCGTTATGAGCCGCACCTTCTGCAGCGCGTTGTGTGAGTGTGGCTTGCATAATTGGCAACTCGCCAACCACCGCAAACATGCGCCCGCCAACATTAAGCATTTTTTCAGCTTCAACAGGGTATACGTGCAAAGAACCCGTAAACACAATGACATCATAGGGTGCTGCAGCCGAATAACCGGTCGCTGCATCAGCCACCACTAAAGTCACATTATCAATACCCTGCTGCTTTAGCCGCTTACCTGCAATTTCTGAGAGGTCCGGAAAAATATCAACCGAAACGACATACTGCGCTTGCTTTGCAAATAACGCTGTTAAATATCCGCTACCTGTACCAATCAATAATACTTTATCTGTTTTTTTAACGTTTAATGATTGCAGAATGCGTGCTTCAAGCTTTGGCGATAACATGCTTTGCTCATGCCCAATAGGCAGCTCAATATCCGCAAAGGCTAAACCGCGCTGCGCCTCTGCAACAAAGTTTTCACGCGGGACAACATCTAAAAGCGCCAGTACCGCCGGGTCTAACACCTCCCAAGTGCGGATTTGCTGTTCTATCATGTTGAAACGTGCAATATTGCTGGGCATACTTAATCTTTCAGTTTTAAGGTGTTGATGGTGCATGGTCGATAATGTCATATTAGCTCTTCTTGAATCTCTATTACGTCTGAAATGATTATAACTTAACTGGTTATTGAATCCGGTATTTTTACTTTAAACCACGCAGCGTATAAAGCAGGTAGAAATAGCACCGTCAAAATGGTTGCTATCGCTAACCCACCCATAATCGCCACAGCCATTGGCCCAAAAAACACACTGCGTGTAAGCGGTATCATGGCTAAAATGGCTGCAGCGGCAGTCAGCACTATCGGCCTAAAGCGCCGAATGGTTGATTCCACCACCGCTTGCCAAGGCGGCAAGCCTGAAGCTTTGTCTTGGTCAATTTGATCCACCAAGATGACTGAATTTCGCATAATCATGCCAGACAGCGCAATCGTTCCCAACATGGCGACAAAGCCAAAAGGTTTGTTAAACAGTAGCAGGGCAACTGTCACACCAATTAAACCCAGCGGCGCCGTGAGCAACACCAAGAAGACCCGCGAAAAACTTTTAAGTTGCAAAATGAGCAAGGTGAGCACTGCCACTAAAAACAGCGGAAACCCTTTTGCGACCGACGCGCCACCTTTAGCTGATTCTTCGACTGCACCACCCGTTTCGATAGAAATACCAAGCGGTAAGTTGGCAGTGATTTCGCCTAATTTTTCTTCAATTTGCGCTGAAACGACGGGGGCTTGCATATCACCACGCAGATTTGCGCGCACGGTGATGGAAGGTACGCGGTTACGCCGCCAAATCACGCCTTCTTCAAATTCAGACGATATGGTCGCAATTTGAGACAGCGGTACGCTCGTGCCGTTTTGCGTATTAATCATTAAATTTGGTAGGCGCGATAATTTGGTACGCTCAATCTCAGCCCCTCGTGCGACTAAGTCAATACGTTCATTGCCCTCTCTGAATTCGGTGATGTACAACTCGCTCATCGCACCATTAAGCATATTGGCAATATCAACTGAGCTAACACCCAGTAGCCGCGCTTTTGATTGATCAATGGAGACTTTCATGACCTTGCTCGGCTCTTCCCAGCCTAATTGTACGTTGGCTAAATGAGGGTTTGCGCGCATGATGCCTGCAATTTTGTGGGAAATTTCTCTAATTTTAGGGATATCGCTACCGCCCACTCTAAATTGAACAGGAAATCCAACCGGCGGGCCGTTTTCTAACCGCATGACGGATGCGCGTAGGTTTGGAAAGTCATTTTCAAATAAATGCAGCAAGTCTGTGCGTAGCGCTTCACGCGTCTTTAAGTCTTTGCTTAAAATCACAAACTGCGCAAAGCCGCGATGTGCAAGTTGAATGTCCATGGGCAGATAGTAGCGCGGACTGCCAGTACCAATATAAGCCACGTAATTATCAATGCCTTGGTTTTCTGAGCCTGGGTGAAGTTTCTGCCAGTTTTTTAGCCATAACTCCAGTTTTTTGACCTCTTGATTTGTCGCATGGTAAGACGCACCCTCTGTGAGGCGCAAATCTACCACCAGCTCTAGGCGTGTTGAGTCAGGGAAAAATTGCTGCTGTACTTTACTAAAGCCCATCACTGAGAGTACAAACATCGCCGCTGTAATCAAAATCACGGTTTTACGATAGCGCACGCAATTGGTCACGAGTTTTCGAAATGTACGATAAAAAGCCGTGTTATAAATATCGTGATGATGAGTTTCAGTGGTCTCACGCTCGGCTATATTTGCTTCTTTTAACCCAAGTTTACGTTTAAACCAGCGGGTCAATTTTAAAGGCTGTGGTTTTTTTGAATAATCAGGTAGCAGGTGATAACCTAAATAAGGCACAAAAATCACCGCAGCAAACCAAGAGATGATTAACGCAATCGCAGAAACCTGAAAGATAGAGCGTGTATATTCCCCAGTAGAGGAGACGGCGGTGGCAATGGGTAAAAACCCTGCAACGGTAACCAGTGTACCAGTGAGCATGGGCATGGCGGTTGAGGTGTAGGCGTACGAGGCCGCTTTGGCTCTATCCCAACCCTGCTCCATTTTAGATGACATCATTTCAACGGCAATAATGGCGTCATCCACTAGCAGACCGAGTGCTAAGATAAGTGCGCCTAAAGAAATTTTATGCAGGCCAATATTAAGCCAGTGCATGCCTAAAAACGTTGCGGCCAGCACCACGGGAATCACCACCGCGACCACCACACCCGTGCGCAACCCAAGTGAGAGTAGACTTACGCCCAGCACAATCACTAACGCTTCTACCAGTGCCTTGACGAAGTCATTGACTGAATTGGCGACAATTTTGGGTTGTGAAGTGACTGTATTTAGGCTCAACCCAACTGGCAGATTCTGCTGAATTTTGGCAAGTTTTTCGGCTAAATGTTGACCAAGCGCAATGACATCCCCGCCTTCGCGCATGCTTACACCCAGCAATAACGTTTCTTGCCCTTCGTAGCGAACGGTGTCGTGCGGTGGGTCTTCATAACCGCGATAAACGCGGGCGACATCAGCCAGTCTAAAATCTTGATTATTTGCGCGCAATCGAATTTCACGCAGGTCTTCTAAGGTGTTATATCTACCCGAAACATCAATCCTGATGCGCTCTTGGGGCGAATCAAATGTACCGCCACGTACAATTGCATTTTGTGTTTGTAAAATGTTAATCAGTTCTGTGGTGCTGATACCCAAGGTTGAAAGTTTAGCGTTAGAAATTTCTAAAAAAATGCGCTGTTTTCGCTCACCAAAAAACTCTACTTTAGCAACATCTGGCGTTTTAAGCAGTTCAGCGCGAATGGTTTCAGCCTGTTTTTTAAGGGCAAAATTGTCAAAACCATCGCCTGTGAGTGCATACATGCTGCCGTAAACATCACTAAACTCATCATTAAAAGTAAGGCTTTCAATGTTGTGCGGCAAGGTGTGACGAATATCCGTGATTTTTTTGCGTACCTGGTACCAAATATCAGGGATTGCTTCCGAGAACGTGCTGTCTTTAATGACGATAAAAATGAGCGATTCACCGGGGCGAGAATAACTGCTGGAATAATCTAAATTGGGCACTTCTTGCAGCTTCTTTTCAAGCTTATCGGTAATTTGCTGCTCAACCTCAACTGCACTTGCTCCAGGCCAAGTGGTGCGCACCAGCATCACCTTAAAGGCAAAGGGCGGGTCTTCCGATTGGCCTAATTTATTATAAGACAGCATGCCAGAAATCGTCAGCATCAGCATGACATACAGCACCAGCACTTGGTTTTTAAGCGCCCATTCTGATAAATTAAAACGCGATTTTGCGGGTGTTTCGCTAGCTTCAGTCATATCGTTATTGATCACAATGCCGCCTCAACTTTTGGCTTAACTTGCTGCCCTTTCGTTAAGGTGTGCACGCCGGCAATGGCAATCATTTCACCTGTCTGCAAACCGTTTGAAATCACAATACCGGCTTCTGAATAAGCCCCTGCAGTCACCGCTCTAGGTTGCACAATGCCCTCTTGGCTAATAACCCATACGCTGGTTTTACCCTCAATTTGCGTGAGTGCGGTGGATGGAATAATGATTTCATCCGGGTGTGATTCACCAAAATTTACCCCTGCTGTCATGCCAAGTTTTACTGCTTCATCTGCATTGGCAATGGTGACGCGTACATCAAAGGCTCTGGTGGCAGAGTTTGCCGCTGGGGCAATTTCTCGAACTTTTCCTTGGTAGGTTTTGCTTTGTGCGGCCCAAAGTTTTACAGCAACCGCATCCCCCACTTTGAGTTGCGTCATGCGTGACTCTGGTACGGCAACTAGCACTTCAATTTGTTTGGTATCGACGATTTGCGCAATGGTACTGCCCGCCTCTACCACCTGGCCAGGTTCTGCGTGGATTTTTGTGACAACGCCATCGCGGTCAGCCACTAAAGCAGTATAGCGTGATTGGTTACTTGAAACCGCGGCTTGCGCTTTTACTTGCTGCAAGCGCGCGGCTGAAGTTTTAAGTTCAGCTTCACGAATCTCCAGCGCTGATTGAGAAATGAATTTTTTATTAAATAGCAAACGCTGGCGCTCAACTTCAGCTTTCGCGAGCGCGTGGTTGGCTTCGGCGGCGAGCACATCGGCATTGGCGGCCTGATTGCTCAGGTTGGTGTCGGACGCATCTAGGCGCGCCAACACTTGGCCTTTTTTGACCACACTGCCAACCTCTACATTGCGCTCAATAATTTTGCCATTAATTCTAAAGCCAAGGTTGGTTTCATAACGTGACTTTACTTCGCCCACCAGCACCATGCTGCTATTGGCGGCACTGCTGCCAACGATGGTGACCAATGCGGGACGAGGCGGTAGCGGCGGCTCTACGGGGCGCTCACAGGCTAGCAGCAAGCTGCTGAGCGCCATGATTATGCTTGATTTTGTTGGATTCATTTTTATTCTCTTTTTTTTACAAAATTTTTAATTTGATTTTAAAAGGCCGCTAATCAGCACCGACTGCATCATTTGCAGACGTGATGCAATATTGCGCCAATTCACCCAGGTATCTGCGGCCATGGTGATTTCTAGGGCGCAAACACCGTGCATACCGGCCCAAATAGTTTGCGCAATCAGGTCTGCATCTTGTAGCGCTGGCTTAAATAACCCGGCTTTAAATACATCATTCACCACCAGTTGCAGCTGAAAATAAGCATCTTGCTCAGGGTGATTTTGCTCTAACGCCAAATCATTTGGGTGGCGCGGCAAATGTTTAGTCATAAACATCAGGCGATAATGATTGGGATGCGACAACGCAAACTCTGCGTAACCACGTCCAAGCATCATGAGGCGCTCAACGGGGTCGGCAATCTCAAAAATATTCTTTTGCGAAGTGGCAAGTGCTAAAAAGTCTGTTTCACAGATGGCGCGTAACACAGATTCTTTATCGGCAAAATGCAGATAAATACTGGTGGCAGAATAACCGATGCGCTTGGCAATTTCACGCATCGTGACTGCTTCGACGCCTTTTGACACAAACAAATCGCGCGCAGCATCAATAATTAAGGTGCGTAATTGTTGGCGCTGGGCTTCAGTTTTTGGTTTAGGTGGCATGGCAATTTTGTATCAAAAATAATGCTTAAATATTTGGTTGTTTTACATCAACCTTTTTCGATGCTCTGCAAGCCTTATAAACAAGGGCTCGCAGAGCATAAAATTTTTCTCGGGGCTTTTTCATCTATTTTACCGATATTTTTAGGCAGGTTTAAATGTCATCCAATATAAGTTAATTAAAGGCAACAGCACAGCAATTGCGCCATAAATATTCCAGCGTGTACAGAGTTTCCAGTAGGTTTCCGGAATCACATTGGTTTGAGAAAATTCACGTGCCATTTTGGCCTGTTTAACTTGGGTTGGAATGAGCACAACCAACCAAATAATGCCTGATAACACAAACATCCATAGGCCTTGCGATAACCATTTTGCTGAAAAACTCATTTGGTGTATTCCAACATTAGCAAAACCCGCTAACAATAAAATGGCGGCACCGCCTGCGGTAAATACATAATCAGTCAGTGTGACTTGCCGCTGGGCAAAAGCAATCACCTGTGCGTTCTTGGTGTTATCTGCCATCACTTTCCACCAGCCAGTGATGATGATGTTTCCCAAAAATAAAACTACTCCAAGTATGTGGATTGTTTTGAGCCATAAGTAGGTGTCATTCATTATTCGTCCCTATCTATTATCCTTCAATCGGCTTAGCGCTGGCTTCAGCAGTGCCAAATTGTTGTGAGACATCTTCAAGTAAATCACCAAATGCGCGCGTGTCATCAATCGTGATAATGTCAACAGCTTTGCCCCATTGCAACTTCATCATTTGTAAGGCAATATTTTGGTATGTTTTTCCATCGGGGCGCTGCCATGATACGTGCAATTTCACTACGACTGTCGTGTTCCATGGCCAACCGCTGACGATGATGTTAGCGGGGATAAATTGAAAATCAGGCAGGATGCGTAAAAATCGTTGAAACCATAGTGCAATCAGTTTACGGTTGTATCTCTGCCCGCCCAGCGCATGGTTGCCAATAAAGTGATAATGACAATCTTCTGCCATCAAGTTATAGGCCGAGAGATAATTACCCGCGCTTAATTGACGAAAACTATCACGCACGAGCTTTTTGACAATCATGTGATACATAACATACTTAAATATTTATTATTAACAGCGTTATATTAACAATGTTAACTAAAGGATGTCAAGCTCAATTTATCGAGTTTTGGTTACCTTCCTTATTAAGATTATTTAAGCTGATATTGCTCTAATTTATACCAGAGTGAGCGTTCGCTAATTTCTAGTAATTTTGCCGCTTTGCTTTTATTGCCTTTGCATGCGGCAATCGCGTCCACAATCAACTGGCGTTCAATTTGTGCGATTGTTTGGGGAATAGAAAACCCTTGTGTTGCCATTTGCATTACTGGAGAAGCATTTGAGTTTGCGGATTCAGCGCCTAGGCTGGCTGAAGGCTGAATGTCAGAAAGTGGCGCGCTTGATACAAGGTCTGCGGGTAGATGTTGCGAGGTAATGGGTTTGCCGCCCGCTAAAATTGCGGCTCGTTCTAATACATTTTGCAGTTCGCGCACATTACCGGGCCAAGTGTAGGCATTTAGTTTTTGTAGGGCTTCATCGCTTAGCTGTGCGGCCTTTTTAGCGAGATAATCTTGGGTAATCAGGCCAATGTCATCACCGCGCTCACGCAGCGCGGGGATTTGCAGTTGAAATACATTCAGGCGGTAATACAAATCTTCGCGTAGCTTACCTTCTTTAACGGCTTGAAGTGGGTCGCGGTTGGTAGCGGCAATCACGCGAATATCTAATGTAATCTGGCGGTTGCCACCTAATTTTTCAATCACGCCTTCTTGCAGGGCGCGCAAAAGCTTGGCTTGCAGATTGATGGGCATTTCGGTGATTTCATCTAAAAAAATGGTGCCGCCTTCAGCGAGTTCAAACTTACCCATGCGGTCTTTCACGGCCCCCGTAAACGCGCCTTTTTCATAGCCAAACAATTCAGATTCCAGCATTTCTGCAGGGATTGCCGCGCAATTAACCGCCACAAATAATGCATTTTTTCTGTCAGAATGCTGGTGAATCGCTTTGGCTACAAGTTCTTTACCAGTACCCGTTTCACCCGTAATCAGCACAGTGGCTTTTTCAGGCGCAACTTGGCGTATCAATTGTTTTAGCGCCATCATGGGGGCACTTAGGCCTACTAAACCGTCATTTTCAGTATTCGTGTTGCTTTTTAAATAAGTATTTTCTAAATTAAGCCGTTTAACTGAAAGCGCTTTAGCAATGGCAATTTCTAGGGTTTCTAAATCAAATGGGCGCAGAATATAATCGCTTGCACCTAGTTTCATGGCTTCGACCGCCGTTTTAATTTCACCTTGCGCCGTCACCATGATGAAAGGCAGGGTTTCATTTTCAAGGCGGATGTTTTTGAGAAGTTCCAGCCCGTTCATGCTGGGCATGTGTAAATCACTAACGACTAAATCAATGGTCTGATTTCTAATCATCTGCAAAGCCTCTTTGCCGTCAGCTGCCACAACCGGTTGATACCCAGCCTGACGCAGGCTAATTTCAAGCAAACGGCGCATGCTTGGCTCATCATCCACCGCTAAAATTGTTTTTTGCTTATCCATCTTTGTGTGGTCTCAATAGTATCAAGGGGTTAATTTAGGTAAGGTGATGTTAAATTGCGCACCGCCTTGTTGGCTAGGTGAATAAGAAATTTCGCCTTGATGCGCATGCACAATTTGCCGTACCACGGCTAAACCTAAGCCCACGCCACCTGCGCGCTGGGTAAAAAACGGCTCAAAAATCTGTGCCTGACTGCCCGCTGGAATGCCCGGGCCATTATCGGCAATGGTGAGCTGTATGGTGTCTTGCAAGGCTGTGATACCGACCTCCACCTTACCATGATTAGGCAACATCTGAATTGCATTGATGAGCAGGTTCATCAGCACTTGCGTCATTTGTTCGCTATCGGCTTTGATTAAATAATCTTGGTCTGCATGGCAGTCCAGCTGGACATTTTTAGTTTGCGCCTGCGCCGATAACATTGCAATGCACTTGATCGCAAGTGCAGACAAATTCACTTCCGTAAATGCAGGTAATCGTGGCCGTGCGGCATCAATCAAACTGGAGACTAAATTGTTCAGGCGCTCAGTTTCACTGATAATAAAGCCCAACACCTCGTGACCTTCTTTACTTAATTGCGGCTCGCGCTGCAATACATTGGCTGACGACCGCAATATGCCCAAAGGCGTACGCACTTCGTGGCTCATTGCGGCGGCCATTTCGCCAACCACGGCTAATTTGGCCGCACGCTCAAGATTTTTTTGTGATGCTTCTAGTTCTGAAATCATCTTCTTAAAGGCGCTAGAAAGCTCTTGCACTTCAGCAGGGCCAGAGGTTGGCAATTGGCTGGTTTGATCAAGAAAAAAGTGGCGTACAAAATGCGTGAGCTGCGATAGCGGCGCTGTCACCGCTTTGGCAATAGGCGTCACTAAAAACGTGGCAAAAACCAGTGTGGTAATAAGTAAGGCCAAAAAAACATAGCCTAAACGATGCACGGGAGCAACTGCGACTGAATGCAGTTTTTCAATTTCTACACGCCATTTTGGCGAAGTGCTGCCTGAAAAAGTACTGTTTGCATGCATGCCATGTTCAGCATGAATTTTAGCCCAATTACGCGTGCTGGCTATTGCATGATTTTGTTCGTCAAACAATGCCGCAGCGGTTGAATCTTGTACCGATTGATTAAGTTTATCCAGCACTAATTGCCAGTTAAAATAAGCAATCAAGCGCCCCTGCACTTTGCCGGCATCAGGCGAGAGAATAGCTTTGGAAATGGCTAAGCTCGCAGTTTGATGAGTTTCAATGGGGTAAACATCGATGGTTTTTTGCCCAATATTGACTTGAAACCAAACGTCAAAAGGCTGTGTTGTTAAGCCTAAATTCTTAGGCACACTGGAAGCGACAATCACATTGTTGGTATCAACCACTTCAATTTTTTGGTAAATACCGCCATAACTAATCACCAGTTCTTGCAAAAAAGTGGCTAGGCGTTTATCAATGTCGCCAATTTGAATGTCTTGCATAATTGCAAGCTCACTCCACGCGTGCACGTTATGAAAACGCTCAAACAACATGCTTTCAACATTACTGGCAACCGTGTTGCTTAAGGTCTGCAAATCATGGCTGATTTCACTTTTAAGGGCGATTCTGGCCTGATAAAAACTTAAAAAACTCACCAGCATGGCCGGCAACAACCCCGCCAGCAAAAAAGCCAACAGCAACAATTGGCGAATAGAAAGCGGTTTTTTTAGCATTTAATGCGACAATATGTCATTGGTTTTATGTTTAGCTGCGTTAATAGGTGCGACACCATGAATAAACGACTCATTATGATATTTGCCAGTGTAACCAGCCTGTTGTTGCTGTGCAAGTCAGCTTGGGCAGAAGATGAGATTTCGTCGGATGCTGTTCCGGCAACTTTCATAGATGGCTTTAGTTTAGGCGGCTACAGTAGTGCATCATTGGTCATACCGCGCAATCAATCCGTTGAGGCCGCCATTGATGAAATCAGCCTGATTTTACGTTGGGAAAATGACGGCCGCTTTAAATTTTTTGGTGAGCTCGAGTTAGAGCGCCCCATCTCTTGGAACGACAATGAGCGCATTAGTCACAAGAATGCCTATCTTGATTTAGAGCGTTTGTACCTTGATTACAATTTGTCTGAAAAATTAAACTTGCGCACTGGCCGGTTTTTAACACCTGCGGGGCGCTGGAACTTATTACACGCTGCGCCATTGGTGTGGACAACGACACGACCGCTGGTGACTAGCCGACTTTTTCCAGCATCGACCAACGGATTGATGCTCTACGGCAGCGTGCCGATGCAAAATAAAGCCTTTGAATACACTTTTTTTGTAGAAACGTTAAAAGACCAATACAAAGATGATTTTGAAATTCAGTATCGCGATGTCAGTGGCGCGCACTTTAGCTTAAATAATGAGGTCAATTTGGGCTTAACACTCATGACCTTGCGCCAAACTGACCCGCGTTCGCCCGCATACCGCATGATTGGGCTTGATTTTCTCACGCAGTTAGGCCGCCTAGAGTTAAGCGGCGAAGGCTACTATCGTTTTGCCAGCAATGGCAAAGACGGCGGGAGTGGCGCTTATGTGCAATCTGCTTATCATCTGGGTAATGAATGGTACGGACTCGCAAGGCTGGAAACATTTCAAAGCCCGCAAGAAGGAAGTGCCGAACGCTGGCTGGTGGGCGCGACCAAGCGTCTAAAGCCAAACCAGTTGCTTAAAATGGAATTCACGGGCGGCAGCGGAGAGCTGCCAGACGCACCGCGTGGCTTTATTGGCTCATTTGCGATATTGTTCTAATGCGTAAGTTTTTACAGTTTTTAATGCTCATCACACTCGCTGGCCTTGCCCAAGCCGAGCAGGCACGGCCGATTGCGGTAATTATGCAAAATGATGAAGAGGCGAGCAAACTGGCCGCAGAAGAATTAAGCCTGATTTATTGGCGTAAAAAACAATATTGGCAAGGTGGCCTACGCATTCACCCAGTCAATTTGCATGCCGAGCACCCACTACGGCTCAATTTTTCAAAAGTGGTGCTGGGCAGTTTGCCTGCCACGCAAACCAATTACTGGAACGGCCTGTATTTTCACGGCACCACACCGCCTTACAGCGTGCAATCTGAAGAAGCGGTTATCCGCTATGTGGCGAATACCAAAGGCGCCATCGGCTATGTGGACGCGTGCAAAGTAGATGCGCGCGTGAACGCGGTTTTATGGATTAGCGACAATAAACTCAGTGCAACAAAACCGGCCTTAGATTGCGGTAGTTGAAGTGCTTTTTTGCTTGGCGAATTCAAGGTTTAAAATACGCTTTTACAGACCATAATTTGCACGAGGAAAAATAAATGCTCTGGAAGCCTCTATTTACAAGGCTTCCAGAGCATCAAAAAAGGTTGGTGTAAAAATCAGGTATTTTAAGCAGTTAATTGATGCGTTAAAACAATCATTACTTGGCGCACCATCAGCGTACATTTACCATTTAGAGATTTAAGTTTTCTGATTCATTTAACGCCCCAGTTTTATAAGCACGACTGGCCGTTTGGTAGTAGGCAATCGCTTCACGCAATAAGGTTTCGTTCATGCTGGCGGGCGTGGACTCAAGTGTTTTCGGGTTTACCTGAAAGGCTTCAGCTTTTTGTTTAGGGCTTAACACAATCAGCGTATCGTTTTTGTAATAGCCCAATTCTTGATAATTGCTGATAAAGGCGCGCGGTGCGGTTTGATTTTCAGCTGGTTTAAACAGATTTTCGCCAAAAAAGTGATGCTCGCCCTTTGCCCCCAGTAAGTGCATCACGGTAGGTGCGATGTCAATTTGGCTTGCCATTCTTGGGTAATGCCCAGCGGGTAGCATGTCTGGCGCGTAAAAAATCAGCGGGATATGGTATTTATCAACCGGCAATTTAGTTTTGCCCGCCGCTGACGAGCAATGGTCGGCCACAATAATAAATAAGGTGTCGTTAAACCACGGTTTGGTTCTAGCGTTTTCAATCAGTTTGCCAATGGCGTAATCGGTGTATTTCACAGCACCCGCGCGCTTGCCTTGCGGTAAATCGATTTTACCTTCTGGAAAAGTAAACGGCCGATGGTTGCTGGTGGTCATGATGTGGGCAAAAAATGGCGTTGCATTTTTTACGTTGTCATCAATGGCTTTGATAGCATTATTAAATAAACTCTCGTCATCCACACCCCAAACGTTTTCAGCTTGTATGGATTTGGCATCAAAATCGGTACGGTCAATCACCTTGTAATCGTTGCCTCTAAAATACGCGTTCATGTTGTCAAACATGCCATAACCGCCATAAATAAAGAAGGTGTAAAAACTTTGCGCTTCTAAAAACTCACCTACCGTGGCTAAATGCTCGTTGTTTGGCCGATGCACAATGGCCTGTCCAGGAATAGGCGGCGTGCCAAGTGACAGTGCATCCAAACCACGTACGGTGCGCGTGCCTGTGGAAAAAATCTTATCAAACACCAAGCCTTCTTTCGCAATTTTATCAAGAGTGGGCGTAAGGTTTTCTTGGTTGCCGTAAGTGCCTAAATAATCTGCCGATAAGCTTTCAACCGATATCAAAACCACATTTTTGGGGCGGCGTTTGAACGGTCCGATTGCTTTGGTTTCTATCTGAGGTTCAGATTGCAGCGCTTGTGATAAGGGTTGGCGCGCCAAGCCATTACTCGCCAAAATGGCATCAGCCTGCGCTTGCGGAATGGTTCTGTAAAATTTATCGTAATCTAGTTCGTTACGGCGAGCTGCCGCCGAAAAGCTAAATAAGCCGTTGCCAGACAATTCATTGGCATACGCATTTTTGCTAAATTCCATTTGGTCCACATTGGTGGTTTGGTAACTCAGCACGGGCAAGGCAATGGCCGTTGCCAGTAAAGCCAGTTTGTTTTTGGTGGTTTTTGGGCGGTTATCAAAGCGCACAAAACGGCTGGCAATAAACAACAGACCCGCGACAAGTAATGCTATGCCGGTTAATATCAAGGGTACTGGGTATGATTCACGAATATTTCCAATCACTTCATTGGTGTATATCAGGTAGTCCACCGCAATGAAATTAAAGCGTGTAGTGAATTCCTGCCAAAAAATAAATTCTGACACCGCGCCAAAAATCAGCCCAAAAGTTGCTAAAAATGCCACTAACCAGCGCGCTTTATTCACCCAAGCAAGATGGCGCCAGCGGTTAGGCAATAGAATTGAGGATATAAGCCAAGGCACCACTAAATAGGCCAGCGCGGCAACATCAAACCATAACCCTTTAGCAAACGCGCCTAGAATTTCGCCAAATTGCATTGCGCCTAAACCGATATTGAGTGCCAGCACCACTCTTAAAATGAGCCATGTGCAAAGGGCAAAAATCGCTAAAAAGCCAAACAAAGGCAACGTATGAAGGGGTTTTTGTGTTGAAACTGTTTGCATAATATTGTGCGTTTTTCTTTTAAATTAATGTTGAGGTTTGAATTACCAGAATGCTTTAAGCTTTGTGTCAGCTTTTAATTTTTGGCGTCCAAAGCCCATACAGCAATAACAATGTAAGCCACACCACCCAGCCGCTCCACAACACGTGCGATAAAAAGTGAGCGCCACGTATGATTTGCACCAAGCCCATTGCCAATCCCATCAAGATGCCAAGCCACAGCATGGCACCGGCAAAGCGCGCGCGATACTGCCTAAAAGCAAAGTAAAAAGCCATCAGCGCAAATCCACCAGAAGGATGTCCTGCCGGGAAGCATCCGCCAGATTTTGTGCCTGCTGGCGGTTTTTTAAACAAATCAAAAAAGGGTAAATCGCCTCCGTAAATAGTTAAATCCCAAGGGCAAGCATGCATGCTGTCGTGCTTGAGTATGGCCACCGCGCTGGTAGAAAGCACCAAGCCGATAAATACCCAAAACAATGCGGATTGATATGGTTTTAATTTCACTAACCAATGGGCAGAAATCGCCAGCGCCAAGCTCACAAGCGCCACACACACCATCACCCATTTAATGCCCGTATGTAACCAAACATTCAGAATTGGATGCCCGCGAAGCGTGAAACGCTGCTGCTGTGCATCAAAAAATAAATTGCTTAGGTGAAAATCCAAATCAAAAGTTGGATAAATCAACATCATGAATAGCGCGAATGCTAAAGTCCAAACACCAGACCTTAGCCAAAAGGCGGATGTTTGAGCTTTTGCCTGATTTTTTTGGAATTGCATGTGATATTTTGTGTGAATAATTGATGGCGTCATTAAGTGTAAAGTTGATTAAGTCGGGCTTATTGAGCAATATCTGAGCCAAACAGCTAACCTGTTGTTTTATGATGATTATTGATATTGCATTGACTATCTTCATGCAAATTTTGCAGTGAGCTCTGCAAATTTAAGCTTTAAATATGCAATATTTGCAACGAAAGCGTGTTTGAAAATTTGTTTAATTCACGAAAGGCCAGTGCTTAGTTTGTTGCAACGAAAGGGTGAACGTTAAAAACGTTTATTAATCAATATGTTAAACGATAGGCTGAGGTAAAGCATATTACCTGCCTCAAGAAAAAAAGCTATCCAAACTTGCTTGGCACGCACATTGCATAATATTTGCTATCATCATTATGAAGATTTATAAAATGATTACTTCACCAGCATTTAGTTTAAGCACTGCGGCATTTTTTCACGCAGAGGCAGCTTATCAACATCGCGCATTAGCAGCGGCAAAACGTCATCGCATCAATAGCATCACGGTCGCAACTTCTGATGAATACGCACCAGACCGCCATGAACTTGAGCAATTTGTACATGATGTATTTGCAAAAACTTACGGCGCAGATGTGCAGCAATTTATGCCAGAGTTAGTCAGTTTGCGTGATGAACATGGTGATTTAGTGGCGGCCTTTGGCTTACGCAAGGCTTCAAATAACGCGCTGTTTTTAGAGCGTTATCTAGATGCACCCGTCGAAACCGTGTTATCTCTACGCTTTAATAAGCCGATTACGCGTACTGCTATTACAGAGATTGGAAATTTAGCAGTCGCCAATCCGCGTCATGCGGGTATTTTAATTGCACATGTGATTGGGCACAGTTTAGATATTGGCGTGGAATGGGCTGTTGCAACCGCACATCATACCCTGCAAAATGGCCTGATTAAAGGTGGCCGAGATGTGTACGCCTTGCAGGCGGCAGATAAAAACAGATTAAGTCCAATTGAGCAAAAAACTTGGGGCACTTACTATGACAACGCCCCGCAAGTAGTGGCGATAAAAGGCATTGCGCAAATTTGAGTGCCGCTAATTCCCCTCCGTTATTGGCAGCTATTTGGCAGCATGCTGACCGGCAACCCAACCGTGTTGCGCTGCAAAGCTTACAAAAAACAGTTACTTATGCTGAGTTGGCGTCAGCCATTGCCCAAGCGCAAGCAATATTATCGCTGCAAACCAAACAAGCAACCATTGCCGTTGCGCTAGAAAATCAACCCGCTTGGGTTGTACTGGATTTGGCCGCAATTACCAATGGCAATCCACTTGTTCCAATACCCGCCTTTTTTTCTGCGGCACAAATGCGGCACGCGGTCAGTGATGCGGGTGCAACCATACTCATTACAGATAACCCAAGTAATTTACAATCCATATTTGCTGAAATAATAGATGCTACATCCACGATTGAAGTCGCCAGTATAAGCCTCACGTTGTTTATCTTGAAAAGTGAAGGTAAGGCATTGCCACAACAAACTGCAAAAATTACCTATACCTCAGGGACGACGGGTAACCCAAAAGGGGCTTGCCTGAGTTTAGCGGCGATGACCAATGTGGCCCAAGCGATTCAACTTGCAACCAAATTAAGAGCAGAAGATCAGCATTTGTGTGTGTTGCCGCTTGCAACTTTGCTCGAAAATGTTGCTGGTGTCTATGCGGCCCTGCTGGCAGGGGCAACCATTCACCTATGGCCAAGCGACCAAGTGGGCTTAATGGGCAGCAAGCTGAATATCATGCAACTGCATTTGGCATTGATTTATACGCAGGCAAGTACAGCAATTTTTATTCCAGAAATGTTACAAGCCTTGGTGCAGATTGTAGAGTCTGGTGCAGCTAAGTTGCCAAGTTTACGTTTTTTGGCGGTGGGCGGGGCTTCTGTTTCACCGCAATTGTTAACCCGTGCGGCCAAAATTGGCTTACCTGTGTTTGAAGGTTATGGCCTGACTGAAAGTGCTTCAGTGGTTTCGCTCAATACGCCCGAGGCCAATAAAATGGGCAGCGCTGGAAAACCACTGTCACATATTGAAATTAAAATTACAGGCCAGCATGAGGTATTAGTAAAAGGTGCTAATTTTCTAGGCTATACCAATCAGCAGCAACAAATAGAACAAAACGCGTTTATCGACACAGGTGATATCGGCTATTTGGATGATGAAGGATACTTATTTATTAATGGCCGCAAAAAAAACGTATTTATTACCTCTTTTGGGCGTAATGTTTCACCAGAATGGGTCGAGCGTGAACTTAAAGTTTCTCCATATATTGCTCAGGCTGCGGTATTTGGCGAAGCAAGGCCGTGGAATGTAGCCGTTATCGTATTACGACAACCCATGGACAATATCGCAATCAGCAAGGTGATTCAGGCAGTAAATGCGCACTTACCTGACTACGCAAGCGTGGCACAATGGATTATCGCCGATACACCATTTACGGCTGCGAACCAGCAACTCACCACAAATGGCAAAAATCGACGCGATATGATTTGGCAACACTATCAAGACAAAATCAATGCATTGTATTCGTAAAGGATTAACATGACTTTTTATCAAAAATTACTTTCAGCCACTGAAAAAGAACGCAATCACCTGTTGAGCTTACCGCTTATTACACAAGGTGCAAAAGGCCAAATTTCACTGCCAACTTATGTAGGGTTTCTCACGCAGGCCTATCATCATGTGAAGCACACCACGCCCCTTTTGATGGCATGTGGTGCGCGACTACCTAGCCATTATGAATGGCTACGTACCGCAATTGGTGAATATATTGAAGAAGAAATGGGCCATCAAGAATGGGTGTTGAATGACATTGCAGCGTGTGGTGGCGATAAAGAGACTGTGCGGCATAGTAAAACAGCTGAAACAAGCGCAAGCACGGCAACAGAAGTGATGGTAGCTTATGCTTACGATATGATTTATCGCGTCAATCCTGTTGGTTTTTTTGGTATGGTATTGGTGCTTGAAGGCACAAGTACAGCAGTGGCGACTCAAGCTGGTGAAACCCTCATGAATACGTTAAATTTACCCAAAAAAGCGTTTAGCTACTTGTTGTCGCACGGTTCATTAGACATTAGTCATGTGTCTTTTTACGAGAGTTTAGTCAATCAAATCACCGACCCAGAAGATCAGGCAATGTTGATTCACAGTGCAAAAGTGTTTTATAAATTGTATGGTGATATATTTAAAGAAATAGAACTACGTTTGATGTAATTTAAAATTTCAGAGGATCATCATGCAACTCAAAGGTAAATGCATATTATTGACGGGCGCTACTGGCGGCGTTGGCATTGTATTAGCCCAGCAACTGGCGCTAAAAGGCGCAAGGTTGGCGTTAGTGGGGCGTGACTTAACTAAGCTAAACGCATTAAAACAAAGTCTTGTTGCTCAAAATGGTGAGCATGCCGTGATTACTGCAAATTTTGATACGGCAGGTACAACTCAGCCATTGGTTGATGAGGCTGTAAAAAAACTAGAAAGTATTGATATTCTTATCAACAACGCCGGAATATTAGATTTCATTCAACTTGAAGACCAACCAGAACAACGTATTGCACAAATGGTGCAAACCAATATCACTACGCTAATTCAATTAACTCGCGCCTTGTTACCAAGCTTCAAGGCTAAAAATCAAGGTCACTTTGTGATGATAGGGTCTATTTTTGGCTCGCTTGGTTTTCCACATTATGCAACTTACTGCGCTACTAAGTTTGCTGTGCATGGTTTTTCACAAGCATTACGTCGTGAGTTGGTTAACACCAACATTAAAGTTACTTACATCGCACCACGTGGCATCAAAACAACCATGAACGACGCCAACACTACGGCCATGATGGAACAATCGGGCAACAAAATGGACACGCCAGAGATTGTCGCGAGCATCATCATCAAAGCGATAGAAAATGAAAAACAAGAAGTATTTATAGGCCAGCCGCAATCTTTTTTTGCTTGGCTAAATGGCGTGCTGCCGATGGCGGTTAATTTTGGACTTAAAAAACAAACGGCACTTGCTGTGCCGTTTTTGCGTAAAAAATAAGCTCGATTTATTTGTTTTATAGATAAAGCACCGCTGGAAAAACAGTCAGTGCAAATACAAAAACGAGCCAATCCATATTCCAACGTTCTAAGTGACCAGTAAAGTGCAGAACTAGCACAGCAATCGCCAAAAGATAATAAATTGCAATCAGTAACATAAATAGCCCAAATCTTGTGAATATCAGAATCAATCAGTGTATAACGGCAACAGCTAAGAATACCTTAATTTTAAATTTTTTTGTACTTTTTTGCACAGGCATTTCTTGCCTAAAGCGTGTTTTTCGCGTAAATTTAGTCTATTGCTAGGGGTCTGTTCCAAATTTGATCATTCAAAATTAAAACAGTGAGAGATACCCTTTGAACCTGATGCGGGTGATGCCGCCGTAGGGAAGCGTGTCTTAGCTTCCCTATTTTATAAACAGACTCGGAAGCGCTTGTTGGCTTCCTTGCATTGAATCAATGAATAGGAATGCACACCGTGAATGCCAATCCCAAGTTTTTAAACACTACTGCAGAAGTTGATCCTGCAACCACTCAGCCATTTGCAAAGTCTCGCAAAGTCTATGTAGAGGGTAGCCGCCCTGATATTCAAGTGCCGTTTCGTGAAATTAGCTTGAGTGATACACCCTCTGCCTTTGGTGCTGATAAAAATCCACCCGTGATGGTGTACGACACATCAGGCCCATATACTGACCCAACCGCAAAAATTGATATTCGTAGCGGCTTGCCAGCGCTACGTGCTAAGTGGATTGAGGAACGTAACGATACTGAGCAACTCGATGGCCCCACTTCAACTTTTGGCCAGCAGCGCAAAGTAGACCCTGAACTTGCAGAAATGCGCTTTAATTTAACGCGCTTGCCACGCCGTGCAAAGGCGGGCATGAATGTGAGCCAAATGCATTATGCGCGTAAAGGCATTATTACGCCTGAAATGGAATACATTGCCATTCGCGAGAATCAACGCCGTGAAAATATGAGTGAACTGTTGCAAACACAGCACAAAGGCCACGACTTTGGTGCAAGCATTCCTAAAATGATTACGCCAGAATTTGTGCGTGATGAAGTAGCGCGTGGTCGCGCCATTATTCCAATGAATATCAACCATCCAGAAATTGAGCCGATGATTATTGGCCGTAATTTCTTGGTAAAAATCAACGCTAATATCGGCAACTCGGCATTGGGTTCGTCTATTAGTGAAGAAGTTGAAAAAATGGTTTGGAGTACGCGCTGGGGCGGCGACACTGTGATGGATTTGTCCACAGGTAAAAATATTCACGAAACGCGCGAGTGGATTATCAGAAATTCACCTGTACCGATTGGCACTGTGCCGATTTATCAGGCACTTGAAAAAGTGGACGGTAAAGCTGAAGACCTCACTTGGGAAATCTTTCGTGATACCTTAATTGAGCAGGCAGAACAAGGCGTGGATTATTTTACGATTCATGCCGGTGTACGCTTGGCTTACATTCCAATGACTGCAAAACGCATGACGGGTATCGTGTCACGCGGCGGTTCAATTATGGCGAAATGGTGTTTGGCACATCATAAAGAATCATTCCTTTATGAGCATTTTGAAGATATTTGCCAAATCATGAAGCAATACGATGTTTCATTTAGTCTAGGCGATGGCTTACGCCCAGGTTCAATTTACGATGCCAACGATGAAGCACAATTTGCAGAATTGAAAACACTAGGCGAGCTCACACAAATCGCGTGGAAGCATGACGTGCAATGTATGATTGAAGGCCCAGGCCATGTGCCGATGCACCTCATTAAAGAAAATATGGACTTGCAACTTGAGCATTGCGGCGAAGCGCCTTTTTACACCTTAGGCCCTTTGACGACAGATATTGCACCGGGTTATGACCACATTACATCGGGTATCGGTGCCGCCATGATAGGCTGGTATGGTTGTGCCATGCTATGTTACGTCACACCAAAAGAGCATTTAGGTTTGCCGGATAAAGAAGATGTGCGCGTAGGCATTATTACTTATAAAATTGCAGCGCACGCGGCAGATTTGGCCAAAGGTCATCCGGGCGCGCAAATTCGTGATAATGCATTGAGCAAAGCGCGCTTTGAGTTCCGATGGGAAGACCAATTTAATCTCGGGTTGGACCCAGAAAAAGCTAAAGAATTTCATGATGAAACGCTCCCACAAGAAGGTGCAAAACAGGCACATTTCTGCTCAATGTGTGGCCCACATTTCTGCTCAATGAAAATATCACAAGATGTGCGTGATTATGCGGCCGAAAAAGGCGTTTCTGAGCAAGAAGCGTTGACGAAAGGCATGCAAGAAAAAGCCATTGAGTTTGTGAAAAAAGGCAGTGAGGTTTATCAGAAGGTGTAATACTTGTAACCGTTAGGCGTAAAAAAAGCAGGCGTTAAGCCTGCTTTTTTTACGCACTAGGCAATATGCTTAGCTAGTCGTAATAAGTTACAGGTATAACCATACTCGTTGTCATACCAGCCTATAACTTTTAAAAAGGTTGAATCGAGCATGATGCCTGCGTCTGCATCGAACACTGAAGCCGCTGGTGCAGTACGAAAATCAGTGGAAACGACTTTTTCTTCTGTGTAGGCTAATACGTTTTTAAGTTCGCCTTGCGCCGCCGTTTTCATTGCCTCGCACACCTGCTTGTACGTGGCTTCTTTGTTGAGCTCTACGGTTAAGTCTACCACTGAAACGTCCGCTGAAGGCACCCGCAGCGCCATGCCTGTGATTTTTTTGTCCAATGATGGAATCAACACGCCAATCGCTTTGGCGGCCCCTGTACTTGAAGGAATAATATTTTCAAACACACCGCGTCCACCGCGCCAGTCTTTTTTAGAAGTGCCATCGACAGTGAGTTGAGAAGCCGTTGCCGCATGCACTGTCGTCATCAGGCCACGTTTTACGCTAAAGTTATCGTTTAACACTTTAACCAATGGCGCTAGCCCGTTGGTAGTACATGAAGCTGCTGAAACAATCGCTTGGCCTTTGTAATCCTGATGATTTACGCCATAGACAAACATTGGGGTATCGTCTTTACCTGGTGCGGATTGTACTACTTTTTTAGCGCCACGCTCCAAGTGAACTTCGCAGCTTTCTTGAGTTAAAAATTTCCCCGTCGATTCCACTAACACATCAACACCACTCGTATCCCAGTCAATATAGGCCGGGTCACGTTCTGAAGTGACATGAATTTTTTTACCATTAACGACCAAATGTCCGTTCTCGGTACGCACATCCGCATTAAAACGACCATGTACCGAGTCATATTTCAGCATATACACCATGTAATCAAGTTCTTGCGTGCCGTTGACAGCCACAATTTCAATGTCGCTAAATTCGGCTTCTTGTACAACTGCCCTTAACACCATGCGCCCAATGCGCCCGTACCCATTCACACCAATTCGCAACGTCATCATCATCCCCTTCAATTATCCAATACGGCGTTTAAATAAGCCGTTGTTGTCATTCTTAATAGTGTTTTAATATATTCGACCAATTACACCGTTAAGTCAAATGGACGGCCCACTAAAGACTGTGGCGCCTTGCAGTAATAATTGTGAGGGCCAAGCATTATTTTGGTAAAATGGCTTTCAAACTGATGGGGCAATTACGGCTTTGACAACAATTAAACTTAAAATTAAACCAGACGACAGCCAAGCAAAGGCGACCAAGCCGCCTGTGCGTCGTCCCAGCAATGCCGCGCGTGACCGTAGTGTGCCACCAGCAAAATTGACGCCGGCGGGTACAAATGATCGTGATGCCAAACAAATGCCTGCAAAGGCATCGCACGGTGACTCGCCACGACAACGCAACCATCGCTACGATGGCACTTTACATGAACCCGCGCCAGCAAAATCTCAAGCCTCTGATGGTCGCGCACCAACCCCAAATGTGGCGCCAGTAGACGCTCGCAGAAATGCAAATACCAGCCGAGATAAGGCAGACCGCGAAGGCACTTATCGTAATCCACCCCGTCGTGGCGGCAAGGTGCGCGATGGTTTTGTGGCAAGCGAATTTGATAAAAATCGCACCAATAAAGCTGCTTTTGCTAATAAGGCAGAAAATAGTCAGTCTGATTTGCCGCGACTTTCAAAAGTGATGGCAGACCGAGGACTATGCTCGCGCAGAGAAGCCGATGAGTGGATAGCCAACGGCTGGGTAAAAGTAGAGGGCGAAATCATTGAAACACTAGGCACGCGCATTCAACCAGATGCAGAAATTATCATCAGTAGTTATGCCCAAGAATACCAAGCCGAAAATGTGACCATTATTTTGCATAAGCCCGTTGGGTATGTGAGCGGTCAGGCAGAAGACGGCTATGAGCCAGCGATAGTATTGGTGCATCCGGATAATCAGTGGGAGGATGACCCCGAGTTGCATCGGCATCAACCAAAGCAATTTCACCGTGGTATGCTAAAGGGGTTGGCGCCAGCGGGCCGCTTAGACATTGACTCTACTGGGATGTTAGTGCTCACTCAAGATGGCCGCATTGCGCGACATTTAATTGGTGAAGACTCTACGGTTGAAAAAGAATACCTAGTGCGCGTTACCGGTGAGCTCAGTGAAGCAGATTTAAAGCGCCTGAACTTTGGCTTAAGTTTAGATGGTGAAAAACTCAAGCCTGCAAAAGTCAGCTGGCAAAACGAAGACCAATTACGCTTTGTATTGCGTGAAGGCAAAAAACGCCAAATTCGCCGAATGTGCGAAATGGTCGGCCTGCATGTAGTAGGGTTGAAACGTATTCGCATTGGGAGTGTAAACTTAGGTAAATTGCCGGTTGGCCAGTGGCGTTATCTGCGTAGTGAAGAACGTTTTTGAGTTATGCTAACAAGTGCTGTGACAGGCTAAATTTAGGCATTTATTTTATTAAAAAGGGGTTTCATCATGGGTTTATTTGATAGTGTTGCAGGGGCGGTTTTAGGTAAAGTGTTAGGTGGTAACCAAGGCGGTATGGCAGCAATTGCTATGGAATTGTTTAACCAAAATGGCGGCATTGGCGGCATTATGGATAAATTTAAAGCAGGCGGATTGGGCGATGCGGCATCTTCATGGGTAAGTCTGGGTGAAAACTTGCCTGTTTCGGCGGACCAAATTGCCAGCGTGTTTGGCAATAACGCAATCGCAGATATGGCGGCAAAATTCGGCATTAGCCCAGATGTATTAACCAGCCAAATTGCGCAGCATTTACCTGATGTGATTAACAAAGTCACCCCAAGTGGCGCAGTGACAGAAGAATCTGGCAACTTATTAACGTCTATTTTGGGCATGTTAAAATAGCTTTAGGCAGATGCTGAGGGGGCTTCGCGCCCCTTTTTTGTTTGGTGCAAAAAAGATGTTTTTTATGCCATTTTTAACCACAACCTTTTTCGATGCTCTGCAAGCCTTATAAATAAAGGCTTTCAGAGCATAAAATTTTTCTCGGCACTTTTATAAGGTGCTTTATAACGCTTAAATATTGTTAAAATAACGCTATGGATATCATATTATTACTTAAAGCCGCCATTCTTGGCATTGTTGAGGGCGCAACTGAATTTTTACCAATATCGAGTACCGGCCATCTTATTTTAGCGGGCGATTTACTGGATTTTATGGACCACGAAAAACGTGGCGTGTTTGATATTGCAATTCAATTAGGCGCTATTTTAGCGGTGGTGTGGGAGTATCGCACCCGATTTGTAAGCACGTTTGCAGGCATTGGGCGCGACCCGATTGCAAATCGCCTCATCATCAATTTGGCAATCGCATTTCTACCTTTGGCTATTTTAGGCTTAGCCTTTGGCGATACAATTAAAACGTACTTGTTTAAGCCGATACCTGTGGCAACTGCTTTTATTGTGGGCGCTTTCATTATTTTATGGGCCGAAAAACGCAAGCATACAATTACGATAGAAACAGTAGATGACATTCGCCCGATTGATGCCTTAAAATTAGGGCTAGCACAAGCGGTGGCGCTGATTCCTGGCATGTCGCGCTCTGGTTCAACTATCATTGGCGGCTTGTTTTTTGGTTTATCGCGCAAGGCCGCGGCTGAATTTTCGTTCTTTTTGGCTGTCCCAACGTTGGGCATTGCTTCTATTTATTCGATGTACAAAGACCGCGCATTACTCAGCGTCGACGACATTGGTGTTTGGGCCATGGGCTTTATTTTTGCATTTATCAGCGCCATGATTGCCGTACGCGCGTTAATCCGTTATGTGAGTCATCATGATTTTACGATTTTTGCATGGTATCGCATTGCATTTGGTGTCATTGTCTTGGTGACGGCTTATACTGGCCTAGTGAACTGGACGGTGCATTAATTTCGTTTCAAAATTGCGGTATCCGCGATGCTGACTTAGAAATGGACAAGTCGTTAGCAATAAACTTGAATGAAGGTGGGCGATGAAAAAATTTCTTAAATATGGCTTGTACAGCCTAGGCGGCTTAATTGCAGTGTTGCTTATTATTGTGGCGATTGTGGCCGCAACGTTCAACCCGAACGATTACAAGCAAAAAGTCATTGATTTAGTCAAAGAAAAAAAAGAGCGCACCTTAACGCTGGATGGTGACATTAAGCTCACTTTTTGGCCAAAAATCGGCGCGGATTTAGGCAAACTATCAATTTCTGAACACAAGAGCAGCGCCCAGTTTGCTTCTATCAATGGCGCAAAAGTGTCTCTCGCGCTATTGCCATTACTCAAAAAGCAGTTAATTGTTGACACCATTTATATTGATGGCGCAAATGCCAATATCATTCAATATAAAGATGGCACCACCAACTTTGATGACTTATTAAGCAAAGACGATGAGGCATCACAAGACATTCAATTTGATATTGATGGCGTCAATATCAGCAATTCTGCGGTGACTTATAGCGATGAAGCGGCGGGTGCTAAATATAGCATCACAAAGTTTAACTTGCAGTCTGGTCATATTGCATTGGCTGAACCAGTTGATTTAAAAGCAGATTTTACATTGAATGCGAATCAACCTAAGCTGGCCGCCAACGCTCAAATCAAGGGTAATTTCTTGATAGACCCTGAAACCAAGCACTTTAAAGTGAAGGGCCTAGATAGCCGCGTGCAAGGCGATATGTTGGATGGCAAAGATTTGGACATCAAGATTTCAGGAGATGTTGACGCCAAGCCCGAGCAAATGGAATTTTTGGTGGATAGCTTAAAACTGGTGGCCTCAGGCAATTTTGATGGCGCCAAACAAACCGTTGACCTCAGTGCGCCTGCTTTGACTATTCAGAAACAGGAAGTCAGCGGTAAAAAAGTAACGGTCAGCGTTTCTCAGGAAAAAGCAGGCGATATATTCAAGGCCAACCTTGTATTGGCCGACATGAAAGGCTCACCTAAAGCCTTGCAAAGTAGCGGCATTTCAGGTGATTTATCGGCAGTGCAGGGTAAACGGACGGTTACAGGCGCGTTTTCATCTCCATTTACAGGCAACATTGAAAACTTAATTTTTGACTTGCCTAAATTAGCGGGCAACTTGGATATTAAAGACCCGAGCTTACCCAATGGCGGCATGAAAGGCACCTTTAATTTGGGTGTGCATGCTGAAATTAAAAATGAAATCGCCAAGAGTCAATTTAACTTAAATATAGATGGCGTCACTAAATTGAATGGTGATGTTGATGTGGCAGGCTTTAAAAAGTCCAACATTAAATTTAATTTGAATGCCGACCAATTAGATTTGAATAAATTGCTGGTGAAATCAAACGCACCTGCAAAAAGCGATGGCAAACCTGCGGATATGTCAGCGCTTAAAAATATCACGCTCGATGGCAAATTAAGTGTTGGCAGTATTGTTTATGACAAATATCGTGTTTCTGGCCTGAATGTGGGCGTTAAGGCGGACGGCGACAAGCTGGCATTAAGTGGTTTAAATGTAAAAGTAGATGACAGCCAAATCAAAGGCAGTTTTGGCATTAGCCATTTTGCCAAACCACTCTACACTTTTGATTTAGATATTGATCAATTGAATGTTGATAAATACGTCGCGGCAACGCCGGCAGATAAAAAAGCCAGCGACAAACCGCTTGATTTAAGTGTGCTGAAAGCACTCAATGTTGATGGCGTGTTACGTGTGGGTAAATTTAAATATGGCAAAACCAATGCCACTAATATTGTGATTAATATCAAGGCGGATGGGCAAAAGCTTAATTTAAATCCGCTAAGTGCTAAGGTGGATGACAGCCAAATTAAGGGCAGTTTTGCCATTAGCCAGTTTGTGCAACCAGCGTTTCATTTTGATTTAGATGTTGACCAGGTTGATGTGAATCGTTATGTAACGGCTGATGCCGGCAACGCCTCCAAAACCGACAAACCGGCAGACTTGAGCGCCTTGAAGACACTGTTGGCTGACGGTAGTTTACGTGTTGGCAGTTTGAAATACGACAAATATCAAGTCGGTAATCTCAAGTTAAATCTCAAGGCCGATGGCCAAAAGTTGCAAATCAATTCATTGGCGGCCAAGGTGGATGACAGCCAAATTAACGCAAGCATCGGCATTAGCCAATTTAGTAACCCTGTTTACAATTTTAATGTGGCCATTGATAAACTCAATGCAGACCGATATATTGCAAAAGGAGAGGCCAGCAACAAAAATGCAGGCGATACACCGCTGGACTTATCCGCACTAAAAAAGTTGAACGCTTCAGGCGAGGCGAAAATCGGCTGGCTTAAATTGGCAAATGTTAAAACAGAAAATGTGGATATCGGCTTAAAAGCTGAAAATGGCATTGCCACGTTATCACCATTTTCAGCCAATTTGTATCAAGGCAGTATGAGTGGTGTTTTAAAAGTAGATGCCCGTGCAACGCCAAACATCGCCTTTAAACAAAGTATGAAAAACATATCGGTAGGGCCGCTGTTGGTAGATGCGATTAACAACGACATGCTTTCAGGCAACGGCACCTTGAATGTAGATGTGACCACGCAAGGCAACACGGTAAGCGCGCTAAAAAAGGCTTTGCAGGGTAATGCTGCGCTCAATTTAGCCAATGGCGCCTTAAAGGGCGTAGATATTGCAGGCTCTATTCGCGAACTCAAAAACAAAGTCAATATTCTAGGTACAAAAGAAGCCAATGCAGACAAATCTAAGAAAACTGACTTTAGTGAATTAACGGCAACTTTTGCTATTAAAAATGGTGTTGCACACAATGATGACCTCGCCATGAAGGCACCTGTTCTACGATTGGCTAAGGGTGATAGTCGCGGTGACATTGATATTGGCAATGAAAAAATTAACTATATTGCCAAGCCCACGATTGTGAAATCACTCAAAGGCCAAGGTGGCGCCGATTTAGATAGCTTGGCAGGCATTGCGATACCAGTAAAAATATCCGGTACATTCTCTGACCCAAAATATGGCCTCGATTTTGCGGCGGTAGGCACGGCATTGGCAAAATCAAACTTGTTGGATAAAGTAGGTGGCGAAAAAGGCGCGGCAGTCAAAGAGCTTTTAGGTAATGAAAATAAAACCGATGCAATAAGCAATATTATCAGCGGCAAGAAAAAAACAACGGAAGCCACACCAACAGAACCTGCAGAGGATGCGGCAGCCGCAGCCCCTGTAGAGAAGCCAAAATCACTTGAAGAGCAAGCGAAAGAAAAAGCCGAGAAAAAACTCAAAAAACTATTGAAGTTTTAAATCAGTAGAATAGTATGCAGACGCTGACTTTGTTACCAGACAACTTACCTATTCCTTTAGATGATGGTGCTTGCAGTCACTTGTTAGGCTTAGAGCTACCTGATGTAATACTAAAATCAACTTCGAATGATGCTATCAATTTAAGTGCTATTGATGGTTGGGTTGTACTTTTTTGTTATCCTAGAACTGGACAGCCAAATCAAGCTTTGCCAGAAGGCTGGGATGCTATTCCAGGAGCGCGTGGATGCACCCCTCAAGCTTGTGCTTTTAGAGATGATTACCAAAAAATAACTGCATTAGGTGCCAAAGTTTTTGGCTTAAGCTCGCAATCATCAGATTATCAAAAAGAGGCATCACTTCGTTTACATTTGCCATTCTCATTATTGAGTGATGTCGATTTATTATTAACAGACGCTCTAAACCTGCCTACATTTGTTTTGGCTGGTATGCGACTTAATAAACGTGTTACCCTCATTTCATTCAAAGGCATTATCCAGCAATATTTCTATCCTGTTTTTCCTCCAGACAAAAATTCTGAATATGTGTTGAGTTGGCTTAGAGAGCATGCCTGAATTCGCAGCTCGCATAATTACATGGCAAAAACTGCATGGCCGCCACGATTTACCGTGGCAAACTAAACTCAATCAGCCAAGCGACCCTTACGCTATTTGGGTGTCTGAAATCATGTTACAGCAAACGCAAGTGGCAGCAGTGATTGGTTACTATGCCAAATTTATGCGGCGTTTTCCTGATATTGCATCGCTAGCGCAGGCCACACAGGAAGAAGTGCTGCAGTATTGGAGCGGTTTAGGTTATTACTCGCGCGCTAGAAATTTACACCTGGCGGCCACCACCGTGATGGACACACATGTTGGCATTTTCCCGAGCGACTTTTCATCCATACAAAGTCTGCCAGGGATTGGCCGCTCAACTGCAGCGGCCATTGCTGCTTTTGCATTTAATCAAAGACAAACCATTTTAGACGGCAACGTTAAGCGCGTGCTAGCCCGCCATTTTTTAATTGAGGGTTGGCCCAGCGCCCCAGCGATTGAAAAAAAATTATGGGCACTGGCAGAAAGTTTATTGCCAGCGCAGGAGATTCAAGCTTATACGCAGGGTTTGATGGATTTAGGCGCAACGCTTTGCACACGCAGTAAGCCAAAGTGCGAGGCATGTCCGCTAAACACAACCTGCATAGCCTTTGCGCAACAGCGGGTTAATGATTTACCAACGCCTAAACCGCGTAAAATTATTCCTCAAAAAAATACAACAATGCTGATATTACGTTGCGGCGATGAAGTGATGCTAGAAAAAAGGCTCGCTTCAGGCATTTGGGGCGGCTTATGGAGCTTTCCAGAGATGAATGCATTGCATCAAATTGAAGGCCGCCAAGTCGAAAATGAAGTTCAAAAACGTTTCGGCTGTGATGTGTTATCCAACCAAACACTGCCAAAACTGACGCATACCTTTACCCACTTTAAGTTGCACATTCAGCCACATCTTTTAGATACGCTTCAAAATCACGCATCTAAAGATAACGCACACCTTTGGCTTAATATTGAAGAGGCGATGGGTGCTGCAATTCCTACAGCAGTTCGTAAAATACTGCGCTCGCTTCAATCGTAACTGCTTGAAAAATTAGCCCAAACGGGTTATTGCGCAAACCTGCTCAAACACTACAATCCACACCTAATAGGCATAGCTTTTGCTTAATCCTTATGCAAAACATATTGCCAACCAATTCAAGAAAAATTTATTTAGATGAAAATTAACGCTATCTTATTATATATTAAGCCTTTATCAGCATTGGCGGCATTGTTGTTGAGTGCTAATGTAGCGGCTGAATCTGCTTTAAATGAAGTTGAAGTTTCAGCGAATGTGTCTCAAATTGAAGCAAATGAGACTGCTGAACCGGTAGTGATTTCACCCGTTACTTTAGAAAAGCCCGCTATCAATACGGCTGAAGTGAAAAAGGGGCTGAATAATCCAAGTGCGCAGTTAGTGGCCATCGCCCTCAAGTATAAAGATACTGAAGTGGCCAACCGTGAATATGCAAAAGTGGCAGAAACTTATTGCAGAGCTGCTAAATTTGGCGATGCAGATGCACAATATGCACTCGGTTGGATGTATCAAAATGGTCGCGGCGTTGCGGCTGATGAAAAAGTTGCTGCGCAACTCTACACCATGGCAGCAGAGCAGGGTCATACACGCGCTAAAAGCACCTTGGCAACGCTCGCTGACGTAAAACCTGAATCCACTTTGCTCGCCTGTCTGTTGCCAGACCCACCACCAGAACCGATGGTGACGACATTACCAAGCGTGGATGGCACAAATGCTGAGAATAAAGGCATTTCAGAAAAAACAGCGGCTTTGTTCTATTCAAAAGCAAGCATTCTTAAAATTGTGAATAAATTAGCGCCAAAATATGAGATTGATGCCAACCTTGCGATGTCTTTTATAGCGGTTGAATCAAACTTTAACGTACAAGCGACTTCACCTAAAAATGCGCAAGGTTTAATGCAGTTAATACCGGCCACCGCACAGCGTTTTGGCGTTAAAGATGCCTATAAAGCGGAAGAAAACATTAAAGGTGGTTTAGCTTATTTACGTTATTTGCTCGCCTATTTTCAGGGTGATGTGGAGTTAGTGGCGGCTGCCTACAACGCAGGTGAGGGCGCGGTTGAAAAGTATAAAGGTGTACCGCCATATGCTGAAACACAGTTGTATGTGAAAAAAATTGCACGACTTTATAACAACAACTCACACCCTTATAAAGAAAATTGGGTGAAAGAATCTCCACTTTTGAAAACTAAGAAAACATCGGGGTAATGTTCTTTTGGTGTTTTATACCTAAGTTTTTTTGATTAATTTTTATAGCGAAACATTTTCAGCAACATTCCAGATACATTTTCGAACAATTTTCTTATAGGCAAATGTGAAAGAGATATTGTAAACTAAGTCCAGCTAGTCGTTTTTAACCCACCAACCTCGGTGAGTTAGTTACTAGCAGGCAGTTTAAAATCAATATCAATAAGGTATTTTAATACCAGCAGTTCGGTTTATGAATTGCTTTCAAAAGCCTTTAAATTTCAGGGGAAATCTAAAAGGACTTCTATTATGAATAACAACATCCAATACTTTTCACTTAAAACTTTCTCAGCATCTGCATCAATGTTGCTTGGCTTATTTAGTGCGCATGCACATGCTGATTGGGTAAATTTGGGCAATATCGGCCCTACTTTTACCTTTTATGAAAACTTTAATCTCGATAAGAGTGACTATGTCAGCGAAGAGAACATTGCCTCAGATTCACTTACATTTACGTTGAATTCTGCACAAACCGTAACTTTTTTTGCAGATAACTTTGGATTTGAAAATGACTATACTGAATTCCGTCAGCTTGATATATTAGATGCGAATAAAATTAGTGGTGTGGAAGATGGAGCGCCTTATGTTGCCGGTATTGGTTCTTATGAATTAGGTCTAAATGGACAAGAGTCTAAATTTTCATATTTGCTAGGACCGGGTGACTATCAAATCAATTACAAAGTACGTGGTCAGGAAGTAGATTATGACCCAGACCGAAATATGGGCAAAGCGAAAGAGGGGCTAGGCAGTTACTATTTGGGGTTAAGTATTGGAGGCGCTTATATTAATCCTGTTCCAGAACCAGAAACGTATGCAATGCTGTTGGCTGGTTTGTTGCTCGTTGGTTTTTCAGTACGCCGTAAGCGCCAAGTCTAATTGCATCAGCTATATTTTAATTTAGCTTAATTTCTCCCGAGAAAAAATAAATGCTCTGAGAGCCTTGTAAATAAAGGCTCTCAGAGCATCGAAAACGGGTAGTTGCCATATAGGCACAATTTTGCACATTTTTAACTGGGGACTCTCAAATTTGAAGTGCAGCACACTTTAGTGAAGTTGATGCAATTCTAAGTTGCGTAATTTGGGGGCTAATTTTGCAGTTATCCCCACCACGCCTAGTGTCATGAGTCCGCCAAAAATGACTGAGGGAACAAGCCCCATCAGTTTTGCAGCAAGGCCAGATTCAAATGCACCAAGTTCATTGGATGAGCCAATAAAGATACCGTTGATGGCTGACACTCGCCCACGCATGGCATCGGGCGTGGCAAGCTGCATGATGGTTTGTCGCATTACCACTGACACACCATCAAACATACCAGAAATAAGTAGCATAAGACCCGCAAGCCAAATGCTGCTAGAAAGACCAAAGCCGATAATGCTTACACCAAAGCCCGCGACTGAGGCTAAAAGCCAGCGTCCTGCATGTAAATTGATGGGGTGTCTCGCCAGCCATAATCCAGTAAATATCGCGCCAATCGCCGGTGCGGCACGCAAAATGCCTAATCCTTCAGGGCCAAGTTTATAGATATCTTGAATAAATGCCGGTAACAGTGCAACTGCACCGCCAAATAACACTGCAAACATATCAAGTGTGAGTGCGCCAAGAATAATTTGGTGGTGATAGACAAAACGAAGCCCTTCGGCGATGCTTTTTAACACCGCGGGGCTCGCTTCAACTTGAGGCTCTTTAACACGTATGGTCCAAATAGCCACGATGGCAACAACGCAAAGGAAAATGGCAAACGTATAGGCAACAGTCTTGCTGGCAAAGCCGACTAACAGTCCACCTAGCGCAGGGCCTACCACCAAGCCAATTTGAAAAACCGAAGTGCCGATGCCAGCGGCGCGCGCATACTGATCCCTTGGCAAAATGAGCGCAAATAACGCGTTGTAACTGGGCGAGATAAATGCCCGGGCTACGCCTGTAAATGCAAACGCCATGTAAATCCAGAGGGTGGTGCTGGCTATATTTTCACCCAACCAGCCAGCGGAAATTACGGCCAACGCAACAGCACTCGCCCCAAGCAAAAACGCGGCAAGTGTACCAAAGAATCGACGTGAGCAATGATGATCAACAGCATGCCCTGCAAAAAGTGCCGTGGCAAAATAAGGCACCACCTCAACCAGCCCAATTAAGCCGAGAGAAAGTGTGTCGTGCGTAATTTCATAAATATGCCACCCGACGGTTACCGCCATGATTTGGTAGGCAAGTACAATAAAGAGTCGGTATGTAAGTAATTTTAGAAAAGCGTGTTGATGAACGGCAAATATCGGGTGTGTAAAAGTGCGCATGCAAGTATTATAAAATTAAACCCTCTTCAAAGCGCGGTATAGGCGAGAATAAACACCAGAACATCGCAAAATTACGCGTAAAATGTCTTGGTTAGTGCTGTGAATAAGGCAGTAAGCAAGATTTATGCTTGCCGATGAGTCGTCTTTGACCTAGTGAGGCGCTGCCGATATAGATTAGGCGCACTAACCCTTAACACCCCGAGAGTATCTTCACCATTCGCGTGGTACGCGCCATAAATACCAGCTTGCCACCGTGCGGTGTGGGCTCCAGGCTTTAGCAATTTCAGTCAACATTTTACGGGAAGGTGCAGACGCTAGCTTTTTAAGCCGTCGATAGCCTTGTGCGATGCCAAAATCATCTGCGGGCAAAATATCCATACGTGCCAGTGTAAACATGAGCATCATTTCAACGGTCCACCGGCCAATGCCCTTTAGTTGAATTAGGCGTTCTATCAACGCTTCATCCGTCATGCGGCTGGCTTCTAGCCCTGAGGGTACCAAGCCGTTGATTGTGCCTTCCGCAATCAATTTGAGCGTTTCAATTTTTCTGCCAGAAAAACCACACTGACGCAGGTCATCGAAAGAGCTTTCGATGATTTGCCGTGCTGTGGGAAATTGATTTTGTGCGCTTGAATTGAAGCTGCTGATGAGTTTAGCCAGAATAGCATCGCCAACTTTGGCTGTTAGCTGTTGATAAGAAACCGCGCGAATTAAAGCCACAAAAGGTTCACGCTGCTCTTTTGCTTGAAAATCGCACGGGCCAACTGTGGCGATGAGCCTGGCCCAGTCTTCGTCGATGTTACTTAAAAACGCGGTTGCCTGCTGGTGTTTTGTTGTCATCACGAGCAAGGGTGGTTTAGATATTTATGAAGCGCTGTCCAAACCTGCTTGTACTATTTCTGCGGCTCGTAATACTGCTCTAGCTTTATTTTGCGTTTCTATCCATTCGCTTTGCGGAACTGAATCGGCCACAATGCCTGCTCCCGCCTGCACATACAGCATCTTATCTTTAATCACGCCTGTACGAATCGCAATTGCCACATCCATATCACCATTAAAGCCTAAATATCCTACTGCACCTGCGTAAATACCCCGCTTGCTGGGTTCTAATTCGTCAATAATTTCCATTGCTCGTACTTTTGGCGCACCAGAAACCGTGCCTGCAGGAAATGTTGCTTTAAGTACATCAATGGCATCCATATTAGGTTTAAGTTTACCTTCAACATTGCTCACAATATGCATCACATGAGAGTAGCGCTCAATCATCATGTTATCGGTCACTTTTACTGACCCTGTTTGTGCAACCCGCCCAACGTCATTTCGCCCCAAGTCCATGAGTTGCACGTGTTCGGCACGCTCTTTAGGGTCGGCCAGCAGTTCTTCAGCGAGCGCTAAATCCTGTTCACGCGTTTTGCCGCGTGGGCGTGTGCCGGCAATTGGGCGTGAAGTGACCGTGCCGTTTTCGAGTCTCACCAAAATTTCAGGTGACGCGCCCACCACATGGTGGTCGCCCATGTCGTAATAAAACATATAAGGTGAGGGATTTAAACTACGCAATGCACGATAAAGGGATAACGGTGACTCGGCAAAAGGTTGAGACATGCGCTGTGAAAGCACCACCTGCATGATGTCGCCATCTAAAATATATTGTTGCGCTTTTTTAACGGCGCTCTTAAAGTTTTCCTCACCAAATTCCGACGTTGCTTGGGTGGTGGTGCTAGATTTTGCCTGCGGAATTGCCACAGATTTTCGCAACTGTGCCACTAGCCCTTTTAAGCGTTCGTGGGCTTTTTCGTAAGCTTGTGGCTCTGCTGGGTTAGCATAGACAATAAAATAAAGCTTACCTGATAGATTATCAACCACCGCAATTTCTTCTGAAATCATCAACAAAACGTCAGGTACGTTTATCGCATCTGGCTTTGCTGTGTTGGCCAAACGCTTTTCAATGTAACGTATGGTTTCATAACCAAAATACCCCGCAAGGCCGCCGGTAAAGCGTGGCAAGCCTTCACGTGGTGGTGTTTTAAAACGCGCCTGAAATTGTTGAATAAAATCAAGCGGATTGGTGTTATCAATGCTTTCAACCACAACATTATCTTGTAGCACCTGAATTTGACGATTGTGCGCGACAATACGCATTTTTGCTGGCAAGCCAATAATGGAATAACGGCCAAAACGCTCGCCGCCCTGAACCGATTCCAGCAGGTATGAAAATGGCTGATTAGCGAGCTTTAAGTAAAGTGAAAGTGGCGTGTCTAAATCGGCAAAGGTTTCTAGCACGAGCGGGATGCGGTTATAGCCTTGTTTTTCTAGCGCATTGAACTCATCTTGGTTAATTGTATTTAACATAAACTTTTAAGACTTTCTCATCATTTTTTAAATTGAACTAGTCATCAAACTAATGACTCGTTTTTGTATGTGTCACCCAAACATTAACGTTGCCACGAGCGGCGCCAGCATAGGGCAGCCTGTTGTAAGTTGCGGTAAAAATGATGTTTTATTACGTTCATATCAATACAATTTTAAAAATTAATGATTTAGCTTTGCTGAATGCTAGGCTAACAATGTGACCAATTCAGTTAAATCTGAAATGGTTGCGTCTACCAGCCTATCGTCAATTGGCTGACCCTGATTATACCCATAGGGCACGGTCACGATAAAGCAGCCAGCCGCATGTGCGGCTGCAATGTCAGTTGCAGAATCGCCCACGAGCATGGCATCTGTTTCCATGATGTTAAATTTCGCACAAATATGATGAAGCTGTATCGGGTCAGGTTTTTTATTGGGTAGTGTGTCGCCCGATACCACGATGTCAAAAAAACCATCCAAGCCGCTATTTTTAAGGAGCGGTAAGGTGAATTTTTCAGGTTTATTCGTCACGCAGGCCATTTTCAGGCCTTTATTTTCCAGTGCATACAGGCCGGTTATCACGCCATCAAAAGGCTTGCTCTCTTGCGCGTTGACTGCGTAGTAATGATAAAACAGCGCTTGGCCTTGCTCAAACAAAGCCGGTTCAGGCTCCATATCACGCTTGCCGCACAAGCAGCGCTTGATTAACACCTGCGCCCCTTCTCCAATATAACTTTCTATCTGCTGGTAAGGCAATATCGGCCTACCTAAGTCGGCCAGCATTTGATTCGCTGCCGATGCAATCTCTGGCGCTGTGTGTATGAGTGTGCCGTCAAGATCAAACATGACGGCTTTCACTTTAAACTGACTCACGCGCCCAAGCTCAAAAGTTAAGCGGTTGCTAATGCATCACGCAGTGATTTCACTACGCTGTTGTAACGATTAGGGTCAGTATCTTTACCTGCCCCAAAGACCGCAGAGCCTGCTACGAATGTATCTGCACCTGCCCGAGCAATGTCAGCAATGTTTTGTGCATTCACGCCACCGTCTACTTCAAGCCAAATTTGACGGCCAGTTTTTTCATAGTATGCATCAATACGTGCGCGCGCTTGTTTGAGTTTATCTAATGTACTTGGAATAAATTTTTGACCGCCAAAACCCGGGTTCACAGACATTAACAAAATCATGTCAACTTTATCCATGACGTAATCTAAATAGCTTAACGGCGTGGCCGGGTTAAACACCAAACCTGATTTACAGCCTTGCTCGCGCACCAATGAAAGGCTACGGTCAATGTGCTCTGAAGCTTCTGGGTGAAAGGTAATAATGTTGGCGCCTGCTTTTGCAAAGTCAGGAATAATACGGTCTACAGGTTTTACCATTAGGTGCACATCAATCAAGGCACCAACGTTTTTTGAAATATCACGAATCGCATCACACACCAATGGGCCAATCGTCAGGTTTGGCACATAATGGTTGTCCATCACGTCAAAATGCACGATGTCTGTGCCAGATTTAATCACATCTTCAATCTCTTGACCGAGTTTGGCAAAATTGGCAGAAAGAATACTAGGGGCAATTCTAAAAGTTTTATCCATGATGGGTGGTTCCAGTTAGTTAAAAATAGCATCAAACCATTATTTTAACTTGATTTATCCTTTTCGGGTGACGAATGCTTAAAGCGCATTTAAAACTTGCAAGCAGAATTAAAAAAGCGTAATTTAGTTATTCAATTGACATTTAACTTTGGTATTTATCTATAGGAGGTCATCATGGATAACAAATATGGCTTAGGTAGCACCAAAGTGGCCAAAGAACACCATGAAACGCATCACAAAACACCCGTTAGCCATGCAACGCACTGTCGGTTTTGCGGCTCAGTCAATTTGGTGCTCAGCTCTACCATGCACGACCATCGCTGTGCTGATTGCGGGGAATGGCAAATCGATGTTCCACAGGGTTATTCCACAGGTAGAAGTAGTGATTTTTAGCCCATCCAAATGCATTGATGAACATCGAAACGTTTCATCGTGACGATTCGTTTTTAACAAAAAATCAAAAAAAATCAAAAAATCCACTGAATTGGCACAAGTTTTAACAAACACTGCCGTTAAAAGTTCTATAATCTTGCGTACAAAAACACCCTTTCCATTAAACAACTCCAAAAGAGAAGATAAATGACTACGAAAAATGCTGATATTGGCCTAGTGGGCCTTGCTGTAATGGGCCAGAATTTGGCTCTGAATATTGCCGACCACGGCTACACCATTGCGGTTTATAACCGTGACTCAAAAAAGATGACCAATTTCATCGAGGAATGCAAAAACAAAGAACCCTCACACGAGCGTGTTGTGGGTCATGCTGATTTAGCTTCATTTGTGTTAAGTATTAAACGCCCGCGCAAAATTGTGTTGCTGGTTAAAGCGGGTAGCGCGACAGACGTAACAATTAACGCCTTGCTCCCCTATTTAGAGCAAGGTGATATTATTATCGACGGCGGCAACGCATTGTGGACAGACACCATCCGTCGTGAAAAAGAACTTGCAGTCAAAGGCATTGATTTTATCGGCTCTGGCGTTTCAGGTGGTGAAACAGGCGCACGCTTTGGCCCATCACTCATGCCATCAGGCACACGTAAAGCTTGGGCAAGTTTAGAGCCTATCTGGCGCGACATCGCCGCTAAGGTAGATGCGGTAACAGGCGAGCCGTTAGAAGGTGGCAAACCTGGCAAGCCAGTTGAAGGCGGTTTCTCTTGTGCTGAATATATTGGCCCAGATGGTGCTGGTCACTATGTAAAAATGGTACATAACGGCATTGAATACATCGACATGCAATTGATTTGCGAAGCCTACTGGTTGATGAAAAATCTACTTGGTATGCCAGCTGATGAAATAGGTAAAGTATTTGCCGAGTGGAACAAAGGCGAATTATCAAGTTTCTTGATTGAAATCACCGCAGACATTCTGCAACAAAAAGACCCAATGGGTAAAGGCTTCTTAGTTGACCAAATTTTAGATACCGCGGGCCAAAAAGGTACAGGCCAATGGACTGCGGCCAATGCACTAGAACTTGGCGCACCGGCTAACGCAATTGCAGCAGCCGTTTATGCGCGTGCACTTTCAAGCCTAAAAGAAGAGCGCGTTGAAGCAAGCAAAATCTTAAAAGGCCCAGAAGTGAAGAAAGTGGAAGGCGACAAAAAAGAGATTATTGAAGCCATTAAAAACGCTTTGTATTGCTCAAAAATTTGCGCTTATGCACAAGGCTTCCAACTCATTGATAAAGCACAAGTGGCATACAACTGGAAACTCAATTTTGGTGAAATTGCACAAATCTGGCGCGGCGGTTGTATTATTCGCGCACGATTCTTACAAAAAATCACTGAGGCTTACAGCCGTAACTCACGTTTGAAAAACTTGATGCTAGACCCATACTTTACCCAAGCAATGAACGATGGCCAAGCTGGCTGGCGTAAAGTGATTGCCATGGCAGTCACCAATGGTATTCCTGCGCAAGGCTTTGCCGCTGCGATGGCGTATTATGATGGTTATAGAAGTGCAGACTTGCCAGCAAACTTGTTGCAAGGTCAGCGCGACTACTTTGGCGCCCATACCTATGAGCGTAAAGACCAGCCACGCGGTCAGTTCTACCACTTAGATTGGCCAGAAGCAGGTCGTCCGCAGTTAGAAGTTTAATTGCATATCTAGCAAGCTAAAAAGGGCAGAAATTCTGCCCTTTTTTACATCTACATATTTGCTAAATTCGCCCGAGAGATTTTTATGCCTCTGTGAGCCTTATAAATAAAGGCTTACAGAGCAGCACAAAAGGGTTGTTTGAAATTTAGGCTTAATCGCTTAATTTTCGGCAAAATAAATTAAGCGCAAGTTGGTAGCCAATCAGCGAAGTTTGCGCATCATAACGCTCATCACTATCGCGCATAAAGGCGTGTTGCGCATTAAATTCATGCCAGGTGAAATTTAGTTGTGCTGCATTTAATTTGGCTTGAATTTCAGCCCGCGCGGGGGTTGGAATATAAGGGTCTTGCCTGCCCCAAATCATCAGCAATTCCCCGGTAATGTCAGCGAGGCGCTCCATACTGTGTTGGCCAGCTTTATTGGGGATGAGTTGCGTATTTAAGTCAGTGGCGTAAAAACAGGCGGTAGCTTTAATGTCTGGTTGCAAGGCGGCGCGGAACGCCAGGTGGCCGCCAATACAGAAGCCCATGGCGCCGATGTTGCCGTTATACCACGGTTGTTGCTTCACATAGGAAATCATGGCTACGTTGTCGCTGTCGTAGCTTTGTACGTCTTTGGTGGATTTATCCGTGTTGCCTTTGTTACGGCCGGCTTCATCATAGCCAAGCACGGTGCCAATTGGGTTTAGCTCATGAAAAACCTCTGGCACCAATACGGCATAGCCGTGGCTTGCCATCATTACGGCGGCGCGTTCGATGGGGTCGGTCTGTTGAAATATTTCGGAATAAAATAATATACAGGGATATTGTTTAGTGCCGTTGACGCTATCAGCAGGTTGATGAATATAGCAACGCATCACCCCGGTTGGGGTGTTGATGTCTACCGTTTGGCTGAGGACTTTCATAGTAATCTCTCAAAATTAACAAGGAGTTGGTAATTTTGATATTGTACTTTGTCAAGCGTAAACGCCCAAAGCATAAATTTGCACGGGCGGTGCCGTGCGTTTTATGGCGCTAGAAAATCTAGACGCAATCGCAACAAGAGGCGAGAAGCCGTGTAAGTGAATTTTCTTTAGCGGCTTCAGGTTGGCTGGCTTGATGCGTTACTGGGACTTTAGTCGGCGTATTTGCTTTGACCTGCGTTGGTTGAGTTGCTTTTGCGCTGGTGTTAACTGCTGCTGAAACTTGCATTTTGTTTTTCCTTTTGGGAGCTTTACCTTCATGTCATTGTGTTTCATGAAAGTTAAAGTAATCTATTAAAATAATGTGAATGTAATCACACGCAACATAACGCGGGTCATCGCATTTTGGATGACAGCGAATATTCCAGATAAGGTTTGCTAAACACACTACTATTTTCGTAAAATGAACGCTTAGCTAGCTTCATCATTAATAACGGCAACCATATTTGTTTCTGAATCCCTTTTTCATCATTTATTGCTTTTTTCACTATGCAACTCATCATTAACGGAAAGTCACGTGATTTCGAAAGTGCCAATTTATCGGTGGCTGATTTGGTGAGCGCGCTTAAGCTTGAAGGCAAGCGACTGGCCGTAGAATGGAATGGTGAAATTGTGCCGCGCAGTCGGTTTTTTGAAACGCAGTTGAGCGATGGCGATAAGCTGGAAATTGTGGGCGCGGTGGGTGGCGGTTAGTGGCACGCAGGCAAACGAATTAAACGATAAGGAATAAAATTGTCAGATTTATTGAATATTGCGGGTAAACATTATCAATCAAGGTTGTTAGTGGGCACAGGAAAATACGCAGACTTTGCCCAAACGCGCGCGGCCATTGATGCGAGTGGCGCTGAAATTATTACCGTAGCGATTCGCCGCACCAATATTGGCCAAAATGCGGGTGAGCCTTCCTTGTTGGACTTTCTGCCACCTGAAGAATTTACTTATCTGCCCAATACAGCGGGCTGTTACTCTGCCGACGACGCGGTGCGTACACTGCGCTTAGCGCGTGAGCTATTAGATGGCCACAAACTAGTGAAGTTGGAAGTACTTGGCGACCCAAATACGCTGTACCCCAACATGATTGAAACGCTGGATGCCGCTAAAACGCTGGTAAAAGACGGCTTTGATGTGATGGTGTACTGTTCGGACGACCCGATTATTGCCAAGCAACTTGAAGATATTGGCTGTTGCGCGGTGATGCCTTTGGCCTCTTTGATCGGTTCAGGCATGGGTATTTTAAACCCTTGGAATTTACAAATTATTATTGAAAACGCAAAAGTTCCGGTGTTGGTGGATGCAGGTGTGGGCACTGCATCTGATGCTGCAATCGCTATGGAACTCGGTTGTCAGGGCGTTTTGATGAACACCGCGATTGCCGCAGCGCGTGACCCCGTACTCATGGCCGCCGCAATGAAAAAGGCAGTGGAAGCTGGGCGCGAGGCTTATTTGGCAGGCCGAATGCCGAAGAAATTATATTCTGCCAGCCCAAGCTCGCCGACAACCGGGTTGATTACGTGATGGCTGCGGCAAAACGATATGAATGCAGCGTAACGGTAGAAGTGGAATTTCTGCCAGACCAATCTGACATCACGCTCAATCGTTATGCGTTTGCCTACCATATTAAAATCACCAATACCGGCAACGTTACCGCGCAGTTAATTAGCCGCCATTGGGTCATTGTAGAAGCCAATGGTGAAAAACAAGAGGTGAAAGGGTTAGGGGTTGTGGGCGAACAACCTTTGCTGCTCCCAAATAGTCATTTTGAATATACCAGCGGCACGGTGCTTAACAGCCCAATGGGCGAAATGCACGGCAGCTATCAAATGGTTGCAGAAGATGGCACACAGTTTGACGTGCAGATTGCGCGCTTTGTCTTAACCATGCCCAGGGTGTTGCATTAACAATGCGTACAGCATTGCGTTGTATATGGTGTTTTAATTTTTAATTAAGTTGGGTTCCATTGAATAATAAAAATCCTTTTTTGTGGTTTGGTAAGTTGGCCATGTTGCTTTCTGTGGGCGGTTTACTCTCGTGTGCCAGTCATGAAACAGAACCTAAAGTAATTGTGCCACCAAGCCCCCCCGTTGCGAAATGCCAATGTGACTGCCCCGAAAAAAAGTGCCCCCCGCCACCAACATTACCGATTGCTGAGCCTGTTACCGAACCAACCCCGCCTAAAGAAATAAAAACGCCCGAAGTTAAAGCGGCTGAAGCAAAAATCGCAGAGTATGGTTTATTAAAACCTGCTTCATGGGATGAAGTGGATGGCTTTACGAACATTAAAGTCAATGGTGACAATTTGAGTTTGGCTTGGCCAGCTTGGCTGCAAGGTTGTACAACGCTTGTCAATAAACCAATGTGGAAAAACGTTTGCAGTGCTGCCACGCAATTGAGCAATCAAACAAAAAACAAGCCGAGCTCAGAGGAAGTAAAGACTTACTTTAAGCAAAATTTTTCTGTGTATAAAACCACCAATGTGGATGGGTCAGATGTTGGTTTAATTACCGGTTATTATGAACCTATACTCAAAGGTAGCCGCACAAAATCTGCGCAATATTCGCATCCTCTACACACAACGCCCAGTGATTTGGTGACGGTTGAACTCACTGACTTATTTCCAGAACTTAAATTTAAGCGGGTGCGTGGGCGAGTGGTCGGAAATAAGCTGCTTCCTTATTACACGCGTGCAGAAATTGAGGCGAGCAATGCGCCCCTCAAGGCACATGAGTTTATTTATATTGACGATATTATTGATGTTTTTTATCTACAGGTGCAGGGCTCAGGATTGGTGCAGCTTGATAACGGCCAGCAAGTGCATGTGGGTTATGCAGACCAAAACGGGCACACCTACAACTCCATTGGCCGTCTGCTGGTTGAGCGGGGTGAATTAACTTACGCCAATGCCTCTATGGCCGGCATTAAAAATTGGGTAAAAAATAACCCAACTAAATTAAGAGAACTGCTCAATAATAATCCAAGCTATGTATTTTTTAGGGAACTGCCAGCAGGATTGCCCGGCCCGTTAGGCGCGTTGGGCGTGCCTATTTTAGCGGAGCGGGTTGTAGCGGTTGACCCCAAATTTGTGCCACTAGGCGCCCCCGTGTTTGTTTCAACCACTGAACCAAATAGTGCAAAGCCGCTTAAACGGCTGATGATGGCACAAGATACTGGCGGTGCCATTAAGGGTGGCGTGCGTGCAGATTATTATTGGGGTTCAGGGCCAGAGGCTGGCGCAAAAGCGGGGGCAATGAAGCAAGAAGGCAAGATTTGGGTATTTTTACCGAAAGATTTTGTACTACCGCCACCCGTTGCAGCACCTTAAGCAATCAGGTTTTTAACGCTGATTTTACACTTCTAAATAATCCACAACCTTTTTCGATGCTCTGCGAGCCTTTATTTACAAGGCTTCCAGAGGCTTAAATTTTTCTCGAGGGTTTTAATGCGAATTTGATCTGAATTTTTTAAGTAATTTTCTAACCGCTTTGCGGCCAAATTTTCGTTTGAAATCCACTTTAAAGTCATACAGGTAAAATGCCAGTTTGGTGCGCCAAGTCAACTTGCGGCCGCTCATCGCCAAATAAATGCGCATCAATTGCGTTCTACCAGGCCAATGCAATTTATTGAGCGCACGGGTGAGGTCAGCAATTCTATAGTTGAACGGCGTGCCATGGTTGTAGGCATGGAGGCGCGCGGTATCGATGAGTGAAAATTGCAGTTTTTGATTATCGGTAATTTTTACCAAAATATTGCCGCCAGAAAAATCTCTAAAATAAATGCCGCGACGATGCATTAAGTGGCAATAATCTGCAAAAGCTACGTAGAGTTCGGTTGCGGTTAAACCGTGAAAATGTTGCGCGCCCTGGCTAAAAGCGATAAAAGCCGCTGCAATATTAAAATCATGGTCAACAAACTCGCATAGATAAAAATTTTCTTTGAGTGTGCTGTCACCAAGTTTTTCAAAATAGGCCACAGGCATGGCTGTTGCAATGCCTCGGCGCAGTAATTCCATTGCCCCATTCCAACTGCGCTTGGCTTTGCTGGGTTTATAGCGGTCAAAAAAAGCTTTATGCAGATGCATTTTAATGGGCTGTTTAACCGTGATTTTGGTTGAATCTCCCCGCGGGCTGTCAATTGACCAAATCGCGTTTCTGGCATGGCGCAACGCTTGGTCTTTTGCTGGTGCGGCTAAATTGTGCGGGTGTAGTGCGCTAAATAACATCTCGGCTTCTATCGCATTGTTGGCAAGCAATACCCCTTGCCAGCCGTGTTGTGCAAAGGTGTAATAGTGCTGATGCTGAATGTGGGCGTGAATTCTTAAATCTTTGGCCAAGCGTGGTTTTGCATGCACTTGTATGGCCTCAATCGTTGGCCAAGTGAGGTAAACGGGTGACTCGGTAATAAGTTCTAAGTGCGATAAAACATTGCCATCCCGATCAGTGATATTGGCATTGGCCAGGCTTGCCGCCGAATAGACATCTGTCGCAAAAGCAGCATTGCCATTGGTGGCCCAGACTGCGTGCGTGTGCTGATTATTTAATACAAAATAGTGAATTTCCAAGCCAGCGCTTGTTGCAATCGGTTTGATGTACTGCGCCCCTTGCAGCATTTTTGCGACGGTCTTTAAGGCATTATAACTGCGGTGGTGGCGATAATTTTCTAATTGTCCGCTGGCTTGCTGATAATGCGCCACGCGTTCTAGGTCAGGGTACTCTTGCTCGGTAAGACCATCATCAATCACACCTTCACGCTGGCAAATAAGCGCACCCCAATTAGCGCTTGCGAGCGCGCCCGATGCGGCCAGCAGCAAAAAGTAGCGTGCAGCATAATCTGCTTGTTTTTGTTCGCCGTCGGGCAAAAAGCGCTGAATGCGATAAATTGCCCAAAAAGCGACCGATGAAACCGTCTGTGGCACGCCAAAATCTTGGCCAATTTTTTGCAAAATGCGCGCTTTTTTTATTAAATTGTATTTGAGCAAAGTTGCCCATCTGTACTTGAGAATACGGTGGTCAAAACGCTCTGGTTCGGTAACGCGTTCTACAAATAAGTTGTTGCTGTGAATATCGGGTAGCAGTTTTTGCTGTTTAAACGTTTTGAGCAAACTCACGTTGTAAAGTGGCTCAAAGTCTTGAACATTTGGGCCAATCAGTGTGATATTTCGGCTGGTGATTTCTTGATGCGCGATGCGCCACGCTTGCATAAAGCCAGACCAATCATAGCCTGCCCAGCGCTTGCGGTTGAGAGTGTTACCAAATTCGACTGCTTTGATTTTTTGGCCAAAAGTATCTAACACCGTCACCAAAAATTTGCGCCATTTCAATTGCGCCTCAACCGATTGCATGTTTTTGGCGTCCTCAAACGGCTGCAAAAGGTGCAGGGTGACGTCAAAGCCTTCTGCAATCAGGCGATTTAAAAACCGGACTTGATAGTTATCTACATCAGTATAGGTAAAATCTAAGCGAACCCGTTGAATACCTAAAAGTTTAATGTTGGCCACAACGTAGTCATCCACCGCGGCATCTTGATTGCTGGCAACGCAAATGCCGATAAAATCATGTGGAATTTGATGTGCCTGAACAGGCAAATGGCCTTTTTTGATGCGTAACCCACCGGTTAAAATGTAGCGCAAGCCATCAAAAATGACTTGTTTGGTCAGCATAGAAGGCTGTTTCTTTTCTGCTATTTTCGTCATTCAGGCACTCGGTACTTTTGCTCCGAATATAATAAAGCAGGCAGGAGTGTATTCGCCAGCGCGCGCTGTTCAAGGGTGATGGCATTTTGTGGTGGACTTACTTCATGCAGGCGTTTTACTTTAGTGTCATACACCCCATGCGCAGGGGCTTTATTTTCACGTAGCACAACGACTTGGTTGCCGGTAGGCGTTTGCTCCATCCAGGCGAAATTATAGTTATATTGCATCATGGCGCGGCCAAGATAGTCCGCTGGGATTTGTGATAAGTCATGTCCTGTCATCGGGTGCTGGGTCTGTAAACCCATGAGAGATAACATCGTGACGGGCAAATCGATTTGGCTTGCCATAGCGGTAATTTTCTGTGGCGCGATATCGGCGCCCAAAATTAGCCCGGGAATATGAAAGCGCTCGATTGGTACCAGCGTGTCGCCACGCACGCGAATATCATGGTCTGCCACAATCAAAAACACCGTGTCTTTCCAGTAAGGGCTGGCCTTAGCCTTTTTGATAAACTCACCGATGGTGTAATCAGCATATTTCACTGCGTTATTGTCGGTATTCTTTGGCTGCTCATACAGTTCAATTCGCCCATCAGGAAACTCAAACGGCGCATGGTTTGAAGATGAAAAAGCCAGTGTAAAAAACGGTTTACCGCTGGCATGGTGCGCCAGCAATTGCTCATGGGTTTTATTCAGTAAATCTTCATCCGATACGCCCCAACTACTCAACATCACCGGGTTTTTATAATCTTTTTGGTCGATAATAGATTGAAAACCGTTGCCCATAAAAAAGCCGCGCATATTATCAAAGTGTGACTCGCCACCGTAAATAAACTCTGTGCTGTAACCGTGCTTACTCAGCAAGCCGGCAAGGCTAAAAAAGTTTTTTTGGCTTAACGATAATTTCACGGTGCTGTCGGCAGGCGTTGGCTGAAAGCCTGTAACAACCGCTTCAATTCCGCGCACCGAGCGCGTGCCTGTGGCGTACAGTTGCTCAAACCAGATGCCTTGTTCTTTTAGTTTTTCTAAGTTTGGGGTCACTGGCACGCCACCTAACGATTCCACAAAAGTGGCGCCCAAACTTTCTTGTAGAATAATCACCAGATTGAGCGATTTATCACGTTTGGCGCTGGGGTTGAGCGTTGTGAGGGTTGGCAAGTCCGTGTCTTTGGCACCGGTGATTTTAAAAATATCTTCTTTGGCCATTTTGCCGTAAATTTGGCTAGATTTTGCCTCATGCTGCAGGCTATACACCGCATAAATAACAGAATAGCCAGAATTTAGAATGAGGCTATTAACCATGCTGTCTTGCGTGATGGCAAATAAAGCCGGGTTGGCCGGGCGGTGCCCCAGTGAAGAACGAATCGCGAACGCTGAAAGCAAAAATATCAGCGGCCAAATCAGCCAAAGCTTTTTGTTGGACCACGTTGGCTTTGCTGCTAGCCAAGGCTTCATAAATCGGCGCATGAGCCAAAGGGTGATTAAGCTAAAGCCCAGTGTTGCAAAAATATGCACTTTAAAGCCCGTCCAAAGCATGCTCATGACTTCATTCGGATATTTAAGGTATTCAACAAAAATACGATTGGGCCGAACGTCATATTCCATAATAAAGCCGGGCGTAGCGATTTCTAAAAAGACCAGCAGTAAAATGGAGATCGTTACCCAAATATAGGTAAATTTTTGCCAAACTTTAAATAACTGCTTTGTCGCTAAAATGGGTGCCAGCAATAATGGAATAAGCGCCATCAGGCTTAGCTGGATAATATCAACACGTATCCCTTGCAAAAAAATCTCGACCAATTTACCGGTGGCCAGCACACGATCGAGCTTCCAAAGCACCAAGCCCACGCGCGAAAGTGACAATAAAATGAGACCCAGCAACAGCATGGCAGATAAGGGTGCAAACGCGCCGCACTTGTTTGCCAATTGCCAAATGGATTGTTTAATTCGATGAATAAGTTGCATCAGGTTCGCACCAAAAAGTGATTGTTGCCATTATAAAGTGAAAGCGATTTATTGGCCTAGCTGATTGCAAAATCGCCAGTTTTAATGTGGGGTTGAAGCAATAAAAAAACAATCAAAAATGTAGTAAATTTTCCAGAGAGATTTTTGATGCTCTGCAAGCCTTTATTTATAAGGCTCGCAGAGGAGGTGAAAAGGGTTGATAGTAAATAAGCATTCAAATGCGGTTATTTTAGCCTCGCTTTTACATGACCAATAAACAGCTTATTTACCCAATGAAATCCATCGAATAAACGCTTTGAAATACTCGGGTTGCCTAAAGCACAGATAAATCATCACCAGCACGTTCAGTAGTGCCGTGACTAAAAAAAGCTCTGGAATCGTCAATTCATTGTGAAATATTAAAATTGAAAACCCTGCAGAAGCCACCATAAAAAAGGCATTGATGATGTTATTGGCAGCAATCACCCGCGATTGGTGGCTTTTTTCAGCGCGCGTTTGTATTAGTGCATACAGCGGCACAATAAAGAGTCCGCCAAAAAAACCTATCAGCGCAATGTCGGCAAGCAAACGCCAGTGCGCAAAAATCACTTGGCCGTGCATGTCATGATGCCTGCTGATAAAACTTGCAAAATCAAATAACGTTTTGTTGTTCCAATGCGCGTGTATCCAAGTGCTTGAGCTATATAAATCAGCCCCAAACACGGTTAAACCGATGGCGCCAAACAGCACTAAACCCAATTCCACCTTGCCTTTTGAGAGCTTTTCGCACATCAGCGAGCCGATGCCGATGCCAATAGAAAAAACAGAAAGCAACAGAATAAAAACGCTTTCATCGCCATAAAGCACCGCTTTTGCAAAATTAGGAAACTGTGCAAGCAGCGTTGCGCCAAAAAACCAAAACCATGAAATCGCCACAATCGCGAGCCAAATTTGCTGGTGTTGCCACACAAATTGAATATTGCGGTACGTTTCAGTGACTGGGTTCCAGTTAATTTTTAGATGCGGAGCCGCGGGTGGAGATTTTGGCACACCGCGACTGGTGGCATAACCCATGACCGCAATGAGTAAGATAACCAGACTGGTGATGATTTCATGCTGAGGTTGCATGGCGACCCAAGCACCCAACACTTGCCCAAGCAATATTGCCACAAACGTCCCCATTTCTAACATGCCGTTGCCGCCGACAAGCTCGTTTTGTTTTAGATGCTGCGGCAGGTAAGAATATTTCACTGGGCCAAAAATGGTTGAATGTGTACCCATCAAAAAAAGCGCGGCAGCCAGCAAGCCAATATGATGAAAATAAAACCCGAGGCTGGCAAATAACATGATGGCAATTTCAAACACCTTCACATAACGAATAATCTGCGATTTTTCAAACTTATCCGCGAGTTGGCCAGCCGTTGCAGAGAATAAAAAAAACGGCAAAATAAACAAGCCTGGCAACACCGTGGCGAGCGTGCCGCCATCTATCTTCGTCAGGCTAGCCGCATGAAATGCAACCAAGGTGATTAGCGCGGTTTTAAAAACATTATCGTTAAACGCACCCAAAAATTGTGTAAAAAAGAACGGGCGAAAGCGTTGTTCACGCAATAGCTGAAATTGATTGCTCATCTGAAGTTATTCCATGGTGATAAGGGGTGTTTTATGGTTTGTTGTCACTTTTAAGCAATGAAACCGCCATGCCCGCAAGCAACATAACACCCAGCAACAAACCGCCCCATAACATCCAGCTTTTATAATCAGGGGCTGCTGTCCAGGTGTTTTTGGGCTGAGGCGCTACCGCACTGGCAACTGGTGCGCTGATATTTGCCACTGGAAGCTGATGCACTTTCTCAATTTTGAAATCTGGAATTAAATTAGCGACTGAAACTGTGTTGACGACGCTAGGCTTTTCACCAACTTCTAATTTAAAAGGGGCTTGTCCGCGTGCGTTCCACACCACCGTCTGCGGCAGCCAGCCTAAGTTTAATTGTGGATTTTGTTGGCCAATACCGCCGTTGGCTTGGTTAAACGCTAATCGCCAAAAACGTGCCGTCGTGCTATTGATTAAAATATCTGGATTGGTATAGGTTTTATTGGCCTGATTCATCTGATAAAGCGAAGTTGTGGTGATGTATTGCCACGGCGCATCCTGTTTATTGCGCACAAAAATGCTGGCGCTCGTAATTGTGTTGTCTTGCGGAAGTTTCACTTGCACGAAGCTGGCCGGGTAGCGGCCTAGCGCTTCAAAGTCGAGGTTGACGACTCCATTTTTATTGTCTTGCTCACGTTGTACAAACTGAACCGTTTGCCACATGATTGCTGGCGTAAGCGCGCGTACGTTGTTGTATGCAGCATCTACACGACTGAGCTGAAGCGCTTCATTCTTTGTAGAGCGTACTTGCAAATAACGCGCTTCTGTAGGGTAATCTAATGTAATACTGTTTTGTAAAATAGCGTTACCTTCAGCAGTTGTTTTGAGTAATACACCATGCCCCACACTAGACCAATTTTTTAAGTCATCACTTGCAAGCACTTCTAATGACAGCAATACGCCTTCGCTCCCTTGCCAATCAAAACTTAATGTTTGTAAGGGTGGGTGTTTTTTACCTGCATCAACCAAAAAGACGGTTTTGGCATCTGCCGTTGCATTATTTATATTGAGACTCACGTTAGAAGATTCAGCGCTATTTTCAAGTTGTATCGTCAGTGCATTTGGGTTATTGAGGCTGCTTTCCTGAACGGAAAACACGCTGAGCGGCTGACGTTTGATTGAAGTGGCCGTTTGTGGATGCAAATCATAATAGTGCAACAGGGCATAAGGCACTTGCTCGCCACTAGCGTTGATAATCGTTAAGTCTTGTAAGTGGTCTTGGTGGCTGGCAGCATAAACCTCTTTTGTAAGTAGACTCTGATAAAGCGGTTCGCTACTTGTGGTATTGAGATTAAAACTTTCAGCAGACACAAGACCACTAAAACATAAAGCCGCAGTGGCGATAATTTTTTTAAATGACTTCATGCTGATTCCTTTAATTCATTGGCTTTAATGGCTGGCGGCAAGGGTGCAAAATAGCCCATCACCAATAACATCATCCCCGCCCCAATAAATGAGATGATTCGGTCAACTGAGCCGCTTTGTGAGAGATCAAGTAAGAATAGTTTAAGAACCACCAACCCCATCAGGCTAGCGCCTACAATCCATAATGAACGGCGCTCTTTTTTGTGAGCAAGTAACATCAACCCAAACGCCGTGATGCCCCACAAAAAGGTAAATGCCATTTGTACGGTAGAATTATTAAATATAGATACCCATAAATGCGGCGTGCCAACCCAATGATGTAGTGTGCGTAACAGCATGCCATTGAGTAGCGCAAACCCCATCAAACTGGCTAACACGGGGTTAATATGTTGCAACTTGCCCAAATGCTTGCTCACTGCGCGCTGCCAAATCAGCAACAATAACAATGCACCTGCCAGCGCTATATCTAACGGATTCACAATCGGAAAATAAGGCAGTGGTGCGGCGTTTCCGCTGGCATTGAGTGACATATTGAAATACCAAACGACAGTGAGCGCCATGAGCGGCAAACTGCCCACCCACGCCCAAGTGCGTGCGCTATCAAGGCGTGTGGCATTTAATTGGTTTTTTGCAAATTGCCAATACGTTACCGCGCCAATAATCAGCATCGGTATCACCCCCCAGCCGATTTGCGCCCACACGTGCGATTCACTCACATATTGACCCAACTGGTGATGCCACTCCAGCACACCAACAGCCGCCATCACCCATAGTAATGGCGCGCGCAACCACGCTTTCTCAGGGATGGCATTACGTGAAATAAGCCAAGCATAAGCCCCGATTGCGAGCGGCCATGCGATAAATCCGTTATTTTTTAGAATAGAATAGCTACTATAACTAAAGAGTGTAAGAATTGCTTCCCAGCACAAAGCGATACCCATTGCAGGCAACAATAAAGTGGAAAGCGTCGCTAAGCGCGACCATTTCAATTTATTAGCCACAAAAGGTAATAACGCACTGGTTACTGCAACAAAAATTAAACCTGCATGCATAAAATTATCGCGTGGCATAAACTCACTGATGGCCGTTAAGCCCGCACCTACCCACCATAACCAACCCCAAACAGCTAAAGGCGTACGCATCCAATCAAATTTATTTGGGCGATACGCGTTAAGTAGCGCACCACATGCCCAACCTGATAGCGCAATAAAGCCAACACCTAAGAATAAGTTTTGATGACCAAACCCACCGTAACCTGTTAAACCCCAGCCCTTTGCAAAAGCCAAAGCGGCAAGTAATTGCAAGGCAAGCCCCGTAAAAGCAGGAAATTTGCGATTTTGTTTTAACCCTACCCACAATAAGCCCACGCCTTCAACTGCCCAAGCGGCCGATGTCCAGCGGCCATCAAGCGCTAGTGGTAAGGTGAGCGTGACAAATCCAATGCCTAAGGCTAAAAAGCACTCGCCCAAAAATTTAAGCGTTTCGCGTTGGCGATTTAACACCCACCATGCCAAGCCTAAATAGAAAATCCCCAAGGCTAAAGCACTATAAGCTAAGCCAAACGGTGTACCTTTAAGCAATGCGTACTGCAAACTAAACGCAACCAATGGCGTACCAAACACCAAAGTGGCATCTACATAATCGCTCGCTTTGGTAGATTGTCGATGCGCAAATAAGATTGCGATAATTGTAAATAGTAAGAAATGTGCAATTAAGAAAGGCTCAGTGGTGGCAAAAAGGTCAGGCGTATAACTTTTTGCGCCCAAAATTGAACCAATAATAAAGGTGAAAGCAAATCCCAGCACATTTAGTGAACGCCAGCTTTTATATAAAGCCACGTAAGCAATTCCTAAATTAAGCACTAAATAATAACTAAATAAGCCAATGTGATTTCCACTGCCAGTTGAAGTTAAAATTGGCGCTAAAAAACCACCTGCAAAGCCTAAAATAGCCAGTGGCAAAGCAGATTGCTTCACCGAAATAAACGCGGATAAAAACGCAATGGCTGCTAACAATGCAAATGCCGCGCCTGCAGGAATCAGCCCATACATTTTCATGGCCGCAAAAATGGTGAGGTATAAAATGCCCACACCACCGCCCTGCAACGCCCAAGCATATTGCGAGCGGGTATCACGCAAACGCCAACCAACTATCAACAATGCGATGCCACCCATTGCCACGGCAAGCAGACGATACTCAATTGGAATCATGCCATTATCTACCGCAAGCTTGAGTAAAAAGCTAATGCCGATAAATAAAATCACAATACCTGCACGCACCATGGTATTGCCACCAAATAACCACTCTTTAGCCGCTGCAAAACCTCGCTCAATGAAATTTGGCGGCGGCGGCGTATACGCAGGCTTAACGTAAGCTGGTTTTTCAATTGGTTTTTCGATGGTTTTTTCAATAGTTCTAGTTGTAGGCTCAAGCTTAACTGTTGGTTGCACAACGGCTGAAATAGCGCTTTCCGCCATTGGTTTTTCTAATACTGACGCTACAATTGGCTCGCTAACTGAAACCGTTGGTGTATCTGCCACCTTAAGCGCAGCGGTTTGCACAGGTGTTGTTTGCGGCGGGTTGGCTTTGAGCGCGTCAATTTGTGCGCTAATACGTGCCATTTCTTTGCGTAATTTTTCGGTTTCTTGCTCTAGCTGATAAAGCTTTTTTGCTTTATCGCTTGATGAAAACATGCCAAAAAAGCCAGCAATTGAACCCACTAATATGATGACACCTAATGCCACCCCAATTAAACCTAGCAAAGCCAATTCCATAAGATTTCCCTCTTAATTTACTGCAAGCTCACTGTTAATTCTTGTACTGCACTATCTTGCTGCTTGACAAATTCTTTTACAGATTCCACCGTAACAACTGCAATATTACCCGCAAAGCGATCTGCATTAGGATGGTCATCAAATGCTACATTTGCTTGAAACATGCGGCCACCTAAACGCTTAAGCGTAGAAATACGCAGCACACTGGGCTTGAAGTTTGCCTGCTTCAACCAAGTTTGTGTAGCACTGCGGCTAGTGAATAACTCCTCACTCATAGCGCTGGATAATATTTCTAACACCCATTGATTTGAATTTTGATATTTTGTTGAAAAAGGGTGCGCCACCATGTTGTAATGTGGCTCATGAACATGTTTTAAATACGCGGTATTTTTTAACAAAGCCACGATTTTTGCCTGCATATTTGGTGATGGCGTGACGATAAGGGCATCCCAAGCAAACATATCATCAAAGAAAAAGTTCGCGAGCCCTTCATTAAATAATGCTGAATTGGCGGTTCCGCATTGATTGAGTTCATGCACTGCCAACCAACGCCCCTGCGGATGGTCGCGCCACACAAAAGCCATATGCGAATAGTGCAGATTATACTTTGATAGATCTTGCCCTACACGCCCAACCAAGGCAACCTCGGCACCGCTCGCATCTAAAGCCTCGCGGGTTTTAATCGCTAGTTGAAAAGCCTTTTGCACGGTTTCAGCAGATTGCGGCTTTTCAGTGCAAGCCGTCCCAGCCTCGGCAAATACTGGATGCAGCATTAAACACAGCAACAGGCTTAGTAATTGTTTTTTCATCATTTTATAGGATTGAATTTAATAGGTCTGAATTTTAAAGTTATACATTTTATAGTTCTGAATGATGCATTAATGATTTGCCCAGCGCATTTGGGATAAATGCGATAACTTTGCCTGAGGCAATAATGGCTGATCCTGCTGTCTCTGCAACCACTTCCACTGATTGTCCTACAGCCACTGAGGCCGCCCCTGAAACATCCCCCGTAATTTTTAGCGAGAACTTACCCGCCTCTGATACACCTGCCCCCACACCGTGTAACACCATAAGTACACCATCTGCGGTGTTTTCTACGCTTTCAACCACTATTTGCCCGCTAGCCGCGACTAATGAGGCAGACCCTACAACGATAGAGCCAACGCCAACGGAAAGTGTTTTTGAAGCATCAAGTGAGGCTGCGGAGCCATTAGCTAACGCTGATAAAGGTGAGACAATAGCAGTCGCCAACAATGTCGCCATCAATAGTTGTTTCATTTTAAATCTCCTAAATTAACTGCCGAAAAAAACCGCGCGTTTCAAATACGCTGGTTGGAAACTGTTTTTCTTTATAACTGAATAATCTCTTCATCGCAAAATCAAACATGATGGGGTTATATTTGCGCACTTCTTGCAAAAATGGCACATGTTCTTTTGCCAACATGCCTTCACGATAAAATTGCTCGCTAGAAATCAGCGGAAAAACCCCTGGCAACGGATAGTCTGTGCCGTTATGCAAGCGATGATGCCAATCGGTGCGTTGCAATACGTGTTTGAGTACCCACGCATGATTAAACAATGTCGTTGCAGAAATATCGCTAAACAATAATTTTTCGTATTCAGGCTTATCCATCATGCGGGTAAACAACTCAAAACTGCTGACTAGCTTATTGCCATGATCATAGTCTTTGTCAACGCCATCACTGGCGCAATGCGCCATCACCACGCGCACCCCTGCGTCTAACATGGCGCGGGCTTTTAATGGATTATTAACATTTAAATCACCGCCAGGCACGGCACTTTCGCGCCCTACATGGGTAATTATAGGCATATTGAGTTGTTGTAGTTTTTGGTAAAACTTGGTGCATTTTGGTGATGCAGGGTCAATATTCATAGAGGAAGCCAGCCATTTCATCGCCACCGCACCTTGGGCGTGGGCTTGCTCTAAGGCATCAATCGCATCAGCGCGATAAGGGTGAATAGAAGCCACCCACTCAAAATGCTGCGGATGTTGCGCCACAATTCTTGCGGCGTAGTCATTAGGGATATGAAAGATAGACTCTTCTTTAATTTGCTTGCCAGTTTCATCGTGCGCCCATTCAAAGGCAAAAAGCATGGTTTTGTAGCCCTCGGGCATCTCGCTAGATAAATGCGCCAAACGCGATACAAAACTGGTGTCTTCATTTTTTTTATCGAGCCCAGCCCCATTCACATGAAACCACTTTTGAATTTTTAGTATAGGGTGCCGCCAAGTGTCCATTCTGGGCGTAGCCCAGGCGCCACTTGTTCCGCTATCACCAGAACCAATAATATGCGCGTGGCAATCCCACACCTGAGTTGCATCAATGCCATCCCAAACTTGGTGCATCAGTGGATGGGTTTTGAGTGACTCTGGCAAGCCTGTTAAGTTAGGGTTGCGATGACCAGTCTCTAGCCATGCTTTAATCCCTACCATTGCATTCGAGAATGCAGAGGTGGATTGATAGTTTGTCAGCTTAGTCATTTTGGCTATTTAATAACTATTTTTATAAAAAGCCTGAAAATGCCGCACGCTGTACACCACTTGCATTGTTAACATTGGTTTTTTCAGCAGATTTTACCAAACGTTCATATAAGACTATCCCTTCATGCTTATTGGGTGATTGTTGCTCGCACACCAGCTTTCCATCATGTGCAAATAATACTACCTCTAGCGGGTCTGCTTCATTACTGCCCGCGCGCTGGGCAATGTCATCTGGGGTGATTGAAAAGCTACCTAAGACATTTTTAGTTTCAAAATCCACCTGTGGATAAACAATATAAACGAGCTCAGAGCAAACAATCTTATCGGTAGTATTTACATCAAAATTAAAATCATATTTTTTACCCAAATTGCCAAGCGCCAATGTCACCGCTTGGCGCTGGTCTTCTATGCTCAAGTTTTTTGGGCGTAACACCGCTACGTCATCCACATTCATAAATGCTTGTAATTTATTAAGTTGTACGCCGCTTCTTAAAGCTTCAACGACGCTATGACCCTGTTCAATTTTGGCTAGATTTTTTTGTACAATCGCTTGTTCTAAAAGCCCTAATTCTTTTAATTGCGCTGTACTTCCAACATACACAGCAACATGACCAAAATGCCCAGGAATACTTTTATCAGTGAGCGTAAATGGCGTTTTTTCTAGCAAAATATCGCCTGGTTGCAGTTGGGATAGCATCGTTTGAAATACTTGCGCATCATCTTTCAATTTACCGGCGCGCCAGCGCACTGCCCCCATGGTGTTTCCCACAATTTTTGAACTGGTAAATTTTGCATGATTTAAACTGCGGCCTGATACATCTACCACGCCGTTGGCTGCTTTAAAAGGCAAAATGGCAATTCTTTTAAATACATTGGCCCCTTTAAAACCGGTCAACATTGGGCTTTTAGCAATATGTTGATATAGCGACTGAATTGAAGTTGAGCTTCGATTGATTTCGGCCTCTATTGCCTCGCGGTTATCTGCGAAATATCTTACTGCATCGGTAAAAGCTTTACGGTATTCTGTGTTATTTGAGCGCATGGTGGATGAATCATAAAACCCCTCTGGAATACCAAACTCTGGGTAACCTTCATTCAATTTATTTTTTAATAGTGGATTTTTATCAAAGGCTTGGTGCATCGTTTTGCTATTTTCAAACAAAGTCACTGCGGCTGACATGGCTATGACGATTTCTTCCACCCGCTCATTATCACTAATGTCATCATCAACTCTATAAAGCGCTGAGCGGTGAGTAAGTGCTTGCTTAAATAAGCCATCGCGCAAATCATGTGCCTCAGAAAGCGCCTTTGCCAAGCGCAACGCATAGGCAGAGGGTAGTGCGCCTTTGTGCTTTTTAATGGCTTGATTTGATTCAACCATAAAACTTGGTAATTGCGCACTTAGCTGTTGTGAACTTGCAATATAAGCCAGCACTGCTTGCGCATCAGTTTCATATTTGCCTGTTACAGCTTGGGGGCTATTAAGCGTTAATACCTCTGCATTATTTTGCGCATTTTCTGTGTTATTGCCATACGCAATGAAGGGCGCAGAGGTGAAACACCATATACAGAATGCAATAATTTGTTTTGCTGATATAAAGTTATTCATCGCTTTTATCTTTAATATTTTTTGAGTCACTCATATAAACCGTCACCGTATGAACCCCTTCAACCACTTTTGCCATACGCGTGTAATCTAGCGTATCGGCAGTGTCAGTTGCTTTGTGATAATTTGGGTTCCGATAAAACGAGGTGTCAGTAATCATCACTGCGGGCATATCGTGTAACCAATAGGATGCATGGTCAGAAAAATCTATGCCCGTCATCATTGCAGGTGCGCTAATGGATTCCACAGGAAATTCTGGATGTGCTGATTGCATGACCATTTTCACCATTTTATTGGTGGGTGCGGCTGAAAAACGCCCAACAACGCCAATATAATCGCCGCGTGTGGGGTAAAACCATTTGAGCAAACTGACTGGGTATTCTTGGCTATTTTCAGCTTCGTTATAGTAACCAATCATTTCTAATACAATCACCAACTCAGGCTGTATGCCAGCCTGCGTTAGGCTAGCCACATGTTGGCGACTGCCCATGCTATCGGTTCTAAAATTAGGCGGCTCTTCTAAAGTATAAGCCACAATTTGCACGGGTATGGTGGGTGGTTTTTTGGCAAAAATGCGCGCTAATTCTAACAAGCCTGCCACGCCGCTGGCATTATCATCCGCCCCCATGGTGTCTTCATGCACATCATAATGCGCACCAATAATGATGGGCTTGGGTGGGCCATTTTCATAAGTGGCGGTGTAGTCAATTTTTGGCCCAAAATGGGCAATAATGTTATGAAACTTTTCGCTATCAACTTGATAACTTTGTATTTCTACGCGCTCAGTTGTTTTTTTGAATTCTGCCTGAATATAATTTGCGGCTAAATCCAGCGTTCTTACATCGCCAAAGTGGCGCGTTGCATACGTTACTGAGAGTTTTTCAACATCTGCTTTTAATCTTTCAGGGTCAGCTTTTACTAAACCAGCAAATTTCAATTCACCAATTTCATGGTTAAAAGGCTGCTTTACCCAAGCACCAATCGCCACTGGCACAAGCAATAAACTCAATAGCGTGATGAGTAATGCCTTTCTCACGCGGTTTCCGCCATTTGTTTAAGCGTAACGTAATCGGTTTTACCCGTACCCAATACTGGAATTTCTTCTACGCGGACGATTTTGCGAGCGATGGCAATTTCGGGCGAACCTGTATTTTTTGCCACAATTTGCAAGTCTTCACGTTTTAATTCTGGGTCTGTGGTAAATAAAATGATGTTTTCACCGCGCCCTGCATCCTCTTGCGTGCTGGCCGCGTGTTGGTGTTCTGGTGCGGCCGTGTTGGCAATATGTTCAACCACTTCTAGCGACACCATTTCACCCGCAACTTTAGCAAAGCGTTTTACACGGCCTTTAATATGAATATAGCCTTGTGCGTCTAACTCTACGATGTCGCCCGTGCTGTACCAGCCTTCTGATGGTGGATGCAACACCCCTGGGTTATCAAACAAGTAATAACCCATCATCACGTTTTCACCGCGCACATGGAGCAAGCCACCACTTTCAATTCCCGTAACCGTCTCTAGGCGATGCTCTAAGCCAGGCACAAATTGACCGACACTGCCATTTTTATTAGCCATCGCTGTGTTTGCTGAAAGCACCGGCGCGCACTCTGTTGCGCCGTAGCCTTCTAAAATGCGTATGCCGAATTTTTCTTGGTAGGTTTTGCGCACTTCTTCATTGAGTTTTTCTGCACCGGCAATCACCACGCGAAGTTTGTAAAAGTCATAAGGGTGTGCATATTTGGCATAGTTCGCCAAAAAGGTGCTGGTGGCGATAAATACGGTACATCCTCTATCGTAAATTACTTCTGGAATCACCTTATATTGTAAAGGTGAGGGAAAAATCACAGTTTTCATGCCGTTATATATCGTAAGAAGGGACGCAGTAAAACCAAAGGCGTGAAAAACGGGTAACACCAGCATCCACTTATCGGTGACGTTAAAATCTAATATCGCCATAATTTGCGAGATGTTGGTCAAAATGCTTTTATGCGAATGCACTACGCCTTTTGGCTTGCCTTCACTGCCTGATGTAAACAGAACAACGGCAGGTTCATCCGGCTTGCTGACCTCCATCGCCGCCCGTGGATAATGTAGGGCATAACCGATGAGCCAAGCACGATCAACCACGCCAAACTGCGCGCGTAAATCTTCTAAATATAAAATATTGAGGTTAGTTAAGCCTGCCACCACGCTTTCTAATTTGGCTGTTTCAATAAACTTGTGTGAGGTAATAATGGTTTTAATATTGGCAGCAATACAGGCATTTTGCATACCTGCCGTACCTGATGTGTAATTAAGCATGGCGGGCACACGGTTAAACGCGCTCATACCTAAATATAGTGCCACTGTGTTAGTGATATTAGGCATCATGACGCCTACGGTTTCACCTGCACGACTGACTTTGGTAACAATACGGCCCAGTGCTAGGCTTTTTTTCAGCACATTTTGATAGGTTTCTTCTGTTTCGTTGATGTCTTCAATCAGCTTGTAGTTATCGCCAAATTTATCTTTAGCATCCAAAAAAGCCTCAAATAAGGTGCGGCTTTTTTGTGATTGAAACAGCATTTTTTGCATGACGCTACGCATGCCTTCACCCGCAATACGGCGGCGCTGTTTACCTGTAGGAAAGCCGTGATGGGTGGCTTTAGGCATCGCGATACTGGTGGTTGGCATGATGGTGAGCGTGACTTTAGGTAGCAATCTGCGCGGGTGATGACGGGTTAAGCGCCCAAAATAAGACTCTGCCGCGCCATCAATGCGCACGGGCAGAATGTCGGCAGCCGTTTTGCCGGCCACAAAGCCTGGACCGTCATACACTTTCATCAGATTACCCGTTAAGGTGATGCGGCCTTCAGGGAAAATCACCACATTCTCACCCGCTTCAAGCAATTTAATGACCTTTTTCATCGCCAACGGGCTGGTGGGGTCAACCGCTAAGTAGGAAGTTAAGCGTAAAGCTTGCCTGAATGACCATTTTTTGAGTACCGAAGTATGTACAACAAAAGTTGCTTTTTTAGGTAAAAATAAACCAAGCAGCAGGCCATCTAAAAATGATTCGTGATTGGCAACAATAAGTAACCCATCTTCTTTAGGTACGTTTTCTAAGCCTCGCACCTCAACGCGAAACAAAATCTTGCAGATAAACCTCAATAACTTGGCTAGCATTTCAAGTCCCCCAACTTTTATGTTTTAGTTAACGATTAAAATTAAATTTCTGTTTCAATATAATGCAATACATTGCTAATGGCGTTAGTCATAAAGCCTTTATCCACCCAAAAATACACTTCTTTACCTATTTTTTCACTTTGCAGGGCGCCGCTTTCACGCAGTATTTTTAAATGATGTGTGACAGCAGTTCGGCTTAAAGTAGAGGCGGCGGCAATTTGCATAATATTCATGCGCTCACCTTTTTCAAAAGTCAGCAAAATGCGTTGCCGGTGCGCGTCGCCTAGGGCAATAAACAGCTGCGCGATGTTTTGCCACGCATCAGGAATCGTTTGAATAATTTTCATAACTATATAATTAGATATTTAGTTTTATCTGTCAAGTGTTTTTTAAAGTAATTTTTAATATTACACAATTATTCAAGAACTTTATATTTGTGAAAGGTGAAAGGTTTTTTTCTGCAAAATTAAAGTGATATTGCGCTTAAAAACGGACAGCGAAATGTAGTTGAATACGCCACTAAATTACACGAGAAAAAAATAATGCTCTGCGAGCCTTTGTTTATAAGGCTTCCAGAGCATCGAAAAAGGTTGGTCATTAAAACACGCAAAAAACGGGGTTTTTTACCCCGTTTTTGCTTTAACCCAAAGTGCGGATGACTTGCTTAAATGTTATAAGCGCGCTCACCGTGTGAGGTGGTATCCAAGCCTTCACGTTCTGCTTCTTCCGATACACGTAATCCAACAATCAAATCGGCTATTTTATAAGCGATGAATGCTGCAATACCTGACCAAATGATAGTGATGATGACGCCTTCGCCTTGAATCAAGACTTGTGAGGCTATTGAGAAATCAGCTTTACCAGTGCCACCCAAACTTGGTGCAGTAAATACGCCAGTTAATAATGCGCCGACAATACCACCTACACCGTGCACACCAAATACGTCGAGCGAGTCATCGGCCCCCAGTATTTTCTTGAGGCCAGTCACACCCCATAGGCACAAGAAGCCTCCAGCAAAACCAATGATAATGCCACCCATTGGGCCAACTGAACCGCATGCAGGTGTAATTGCTACCAAACCTGCCACAGCACCAGATGCAGCACCCAGCATAGACGCCTTGCCTTTAGTGAAGGCTTCACCAATTGACCAGGCCAATACTGCAGCAGCCGTTGCAAATAGTGTGTTGACTAGCGCTAAGCCTGCGCCACCGGTTGCTTCCAAGTTAGAGCCTGCGTTAAAACCAAACCAGCCCACCCATAACAATGCAGCACCCAGCATGGTTAACGTTAAGTTATGAGGCGTTAATGCTTCTTTGCCATAACCAATACGTTTGCCAACCATATAAGCACCTACTAAACCAGCAACCGCAGCATTGATATGCACAACGGTACCGCCAGCAAAGTCTAATGCGCCTTGACCAAGCAAGTAGCCACCCGCACCCCAAACCATATGGGCGATAGGAATGTAGCTCAATGTGAACCAAATCGCTGAGAATAATAATACCGCACTAAATTTAATACGTTCAGCAAAAGAACCCACAATCAATGTAGCCGTTAAACCCGCAAAAATGCATTGAAAAGCAATGAAGACAAACTCTGGAATCTTAACGCCTGCAGTAAAAGTGTCAGACAGCGAATCTGAGGTAACCCCTGCCAAGAAAAGTTTACCAAAGTCACCGATGATGGGGCCTGACCCGCTACCAAATGCCAAGCTATATCCATAAACAGCCCACAATACAGAAACAAGTGAGAACACAACAAACACTTGCATCAAGACTGATAGCATGTTTTTACTGCGCACTAATCCACCGTAAAACAAAGCTAAACCTGGCACCATTAACACAACCAGAATAGTTGAAATCATCATCCAAGTGGTGTCGCCTTTGTCTACCGTTGGCGCCACCTCTGGCGCGGCCGCCTCCGCCGGCAACGCTTCGGGGGCTACTGTTTCAACTGGTGCTGCCTCAGCGGGTGTTGCCACCATTTCTGTTGGTGCAGCATCTACCACTGGGGCTTCTTCTGCCAATACATTTCCCGTTAAACCAAACCCTAGCATGGTGGCTAATGCCAATGTCGAAAGAATTTTTTTCATGTTGATCCCCTTAGAGTGCTTCTGAGCCAGTTTCACCGGTACGAATACGGGTGACTTGCTCTAAATTAAACACAAATATTTTGCCGTCACCAATTTTTCCAGTAGCGGCAGATTTTTCAATCGCTTCAACGACTTGGTCTAAAATTTTGTCATCAATGGCAATTTCTACTTTTACTTTTGGTAAAAAATCTACCACGTACTCAGCACCACGATAAAGTTCAGTATGGCCTTTTTGGCGACCAAACCCTTTTACTTCTGTCACAGTGATGCCTTGTACACCAATTTCTGAAAGTGCTTCGCGCACTTCATCAAGCTTAAAGGGCTTGATAATTGCAGATATAAATTTCATGAGTGCCTCCTAAAAGTGCGAGAAAACTCGCACTAACGATTAAAAAGTTTTTTGTACAAATACAGTAAACTGCTCTTTAGCAATATTTTGGCCAGAAGCATCGGTGAAATCAGATTTCTTGCCGTCGGTATCGGTGTAGTATGCACCTATATTGATGCCGCTTTCCCATGATTTCGTGACGCCTAATTTCCAATCAGCATAATCAAACTGGCTATTGCCTTTGCCGGTAAAATCCTGGTACCCAACATGCGCTACGCCAGAAAATCCGCTACCAAATGGCACTGCCAAATTTAATTCTGTATAAGTAGAGCCATCGGCATTATCAAAACCAAATGCGCCATCTGATACAACCGCAGAAACCTTACCAGAAAGCCATCCGTACGAAAGGCTACCGTAAATTTCAGTGGTTTCAGCTTTTTTTGTGCCGCTAAATTTTCTACCAGGGTAAATGTATTGCAATAGTCCTACGTTGTAGCCAATGCCTGTTTCGCCAATCGTGTTAGCGTAGCCACCGTATAGGTCTAACTCCAGGCTCGAGCTTTTGTAGTAATCGCCATCCGTTAACCAGCTAATGTTTGAAGCCCAAGCACCCGCATAAAAACCGCTGGCATGGGTATAATCAACACCACCCTGAATAGCTGGGTCTTCACGTGTTTGTGTAAGGCCGCGAAAAATGTACTGGCTATATAAACCAACGTTGTAAGCAAAAGCATGTGGTGAAGCAGGAGCTGCGGCGACGGTCGCCTCAGGTGCGGCTTCATCTGCATGTGAAATTGCAGGTAATGTAAATACGCTTAGAACGGCTAGTGATAATAATGAATTACGCATATTGCTTCCCCTTGAGAACGTTGTAAAAATAAAATTGACTCACTACACTCTAAGCAAGGGCTGTGCCAATATAAATATTGATTAAAATCAAACGCTTATAATATTTACCTGTACGGACAGATTTATCTAAATAGATTAAAACCTGATAAACTACGCACTAAATACAAAGGAATCATTATGCTAAGTTCAGATAAATTAAATGAATTATCATTAAAAATCAAAGAGATAATTAGCAGCTCACCTTTGGGGGATGCTGAAAAAAAAATTCATGCACTAGTTAAGGGCGCGCTCACCAAAATGGAACTCGTCACGCGTGAAGAATTTGACGTGCAAGCCGAGGTGCTAAGAAGCACCAAAGAAAAACTTAGCCAGTTAGAGGCAAAATTAGCTGAATTAGAAGCTCAGCAAAAAAAATAGCATGAGTTTAGCCGTTCTATATAGCCGTGCTTTAAGTGGTATGGATGCCCCTGAAGTGGTGGTTGAGGTGCATTTAGCCAACGGGCTACCCAGCTTTACCATCGTTGGCCTCCCTGAAGCTGAGGTAAAAGAGAGTAAAGACCGTGTGCGTGCAGCATTGCAAACCGCACAGTTTGAATTCCCTGCCCGACGCATTACGGTGAATTTAGCCCCTGCCGACTTACCCAAAGAAAGTGGGCGCTATGATTTGCCAATTGCTTTGGGTATTTTGGCAGCCTCAGGGCAAATTCCAACCGAAGCATTATCTCGCTATGAGTTTGCTGGAGAATTGGCGCTAACAGGTGAACTCAGACCAATTAGAGGCGCACTGGCAATGGCATTTAAATCTTATAAAAGCGGGCGCGCATTTATATTGCCGCACGAAAGTGCAGCAGAAGCAGCCTTGGTTGCAGACGCGATAGTCTACCCAGCCAATACCTTGCTGGAAGTATGCGCGCATTTTACCGGCCGCACATCTTTGGTGCAGCTAGCGGCCAAGCGTCAGGTTGTCAGCCTACATTATCCTGACATGAATGAGGTCAAAGGGCAGTCTGCTGCTAAGCGCGCATTGGAAATTGCGGCGGCTGGAGGCCATAGCGTCATTATGAGCGGACCGCCAGGCACAGGTAAAAGCATGTTGGCAAGCCGCTTTGCTGGCATATTGCCGAGCATGGCAGAAGATGAGGCGCTAGAAGCCGCAGCACTTCAGTCTTTGAACGGTAACTATAAGTTAGAAAATTGGAAACGCCGCCCATTTAGAGCGCCACATCACACAGCATCAGGTGTTGCACTGGTGGGTGGCGGTGGAATACCCAGGCCAGGAGAAATTTCACTCGCGCATCATGGCGTATTATTTCTAGATGAATTACCAGAATTTGACCGCAAAGTGCTTGAAGTATTACGTGAGCCGTTAGAGAGTGGGCATATCACCATCAGCCGCGCCGCGCGTCAAGCTGATTTTCCTGCGCAATTTCAACTGATTGCTGCCATGAACCCTTGCCCTTGTGGATATCTCGGACATTTTAATAATAAGTGCCGCTGTACACCTGACCAAGTTGCGCGGTACAAAGCTAAAATATCAGGGCCATTACTAGACCGTATTGATTTACATATTGAAGTACCCGCACTTAAAGAAGATGAATTAATTAACACGCTACAGAATGAATCTTCAGATTCGGTGAGAGCAAGAGTTGAAGAAGCGCGTAGCAGGCAACTTGCTAGACAAGGCAAGCCCAATAATTTATTGGGTACAAAAGAAATTGATCAGTATTGCGTGGCGGATGAGGCAGGGTTGCAACTATTAAAACAGGCTATCAGTCGTTTAAGTTTGTCTGCTCGGGCTTATCATCGTATTTTAAAAGTTGCCAGAACTATTGCAGATTTAGCCAATGAAAGTGCCATTAAACCAGCTCATATTGCTGAGGCAATACAATACCGCCGCAACGACAAGGCATAATTTACAACTAACTTTACTGAATAATAGACTTTTTTATTAAGTAGAATTAAATCAACAAAACGAGTAAAAATGAATTTCAATCAATTATCCCCAGTTGAATCCCAATTGCGCCAGTTATTAGAACAGCGCATCTTAATACTTGATGGCGCGATGGGCACGATGATTCAGCAATACAAACTGACCGAAGCCGATTATCGCGGTGAGCGTTTTGCCGATTTTAAAGCGCCAGCGGGCGAGCGTGAACTGTTTGTAAAAGGCAACAACGAGTTACTAAGCCTGACTCAGCCTCAGGTGATTCAAGAAATTCACGAAAAATATCTAGCTGCGGGTGCGGATATTATTGAAACCAACACCTTTGGGGCCACTAAAGTTGCGCAAGATGATTACCACATGGCGCATTTGGTGTATGAAATGAACGTACAATCGGCCAAGCTTGCCCGCGCCGCTTGCGATAAATACAGCACACCCGATAAACCACGATTTGTTGCGGGCGCGCTAGGCCCAACGCCTAAAACGGCTTCTATTTCCCCTGATGTGAACGACCCCGCCGCGCGAAATGTCACGTTCGATGAACTCATGAACGCCTATTTAGAGCAAGTACGCAGCTTGGTAGAAGGCGGTGCAGACATTTTAATGGTGGAAACCATTTTTGATACGCTCAACTGCAAGGCGGCCTTATTTGCCATCGAAACGTTCTTTGAAGAACATGGTAGCCGTCTGCCGATTATGATTTCAGGCACTGTGACGGATGCTTCTGGGCGTATTTTGTCCGGTCAAACCGTCACGGCATTCTGGCATTCGGTACGTCATGCCAAGCCGCTTACCATTGGTTTAAACTGCGCATTGGGCGCAACCTTAATGCGCCCTTACGCTGAAGAGCTTTCAAAAATCGCCGATACTTTTGTGTGCATTTACCCCAATGCAGGTCTACCTAACCCAATGAGCGACACGGGCTTTGACGAAACGCCCGATGTGACTTCAAGCCTAGTGAAAGAGTTCGCCACCAGCGGCTTTGTGAATATTGCGGGCGGTTGTTGTGGCACTACGCCACCACACATTAACGCGATATACGAGGCGATTAAAGATTTACCACCTCGCCAAGTGCCGACCCTTGCACCAATCACCAAGCTTGCAGGTTTAGAGCCATTTATCATTGATGAAAATTCACTCTTTATAAACGTAGGCGAGCGCACCAATGTAACGGGCAGTAAAGCCTTTGCCCGCATGATTATCAATGAACAGTATGAAGAAGCATTGAGTGTGGCGCGCCAGCAAGTAGAAAATGGCGCTCAAGTCATTGACATCAACATGGACGAAGGCATGTTAGATGCCGTTAAAGCCATGACGCACTTTTTAAATTTGATTGCCAGCGAGCCTGATATTGCCCGCGTGCCGATTATGATTGATTCCAGTAAATGGTCGGTGATTGAAGCGGGCTTAAAGTGCGTACAAGGTAAATCCATCGTCAACTCTATCTCGATGAAAGAAGGTGAAGCAGAGTTTTTACGTCAAGCCAAACTTTGCCGCCGTTACGGCGCGGCTGTGATTGTGATGGCGTTTGATGAAAAAGGCCAAGCCGACACTTACGCGCGTAAAATTGAAATTTGTAAACGCGCTTATGATTTATTGGTCGCGCAAGACTTTCCGCCAGAAGACATCATTTTTGATCCAAATATTTTCGCCATTGCCACAGGCATTGAAGAACACAACAACTACGCGGTAGATTTTATTGAGGCCACGCGCTGGATTAGGCAAAACTTACCGCACGCCAAAATTTCAGGCGGTGTTTCAAATGTGAGTTTTAGCTTTAGAGGCAACGACCCCGCGCGTGAAGCGATTCACACCGTCTTTTTATATCATGCCATCAAAGCGGGCATGACCATGGGCATTGTAAACGCAGGCATGATGGGCGTGTACGATGACTTAGCACCTGAGCTAAAAGAGCGCGTAGAAGATGTGGTGCTAAACCGCATTACCGACCCCAGCAATTTACTTGCGCCGACTGAACGCCTGATTGAAATTGCTGGCACGCTGGTAGCAGGCGGCAAAAAAGAAGCTGCAACTTTAGAGTGGCGGGGCACGCCAGAAGCACCGGTGCCAGTTGAAAAACGCTTGGCGCACGCCATGGTGCATGGCATTACTGAGTTTATTGTGCAAGATACCGAAGAAGCCCGTGCAGCAGTTGAAGCCAGCGGTGGCAGACCCATTCACGTGATTGAAGGCCCGCTCATGGACGGCATGAATGTGGTGGGAGATTTATTTGGGCAAGGAAAAATGTTTTTGCCGCAAGTGGTGAAATCTGCCCGCGTGATGAAATCTGCTGTAGCCCACTTAATCCCCTTTATTGAAGCCGAAAAAGCTGCAGAGCAGGCGCGTACTGGCGTAGTTGCCAAGCCAAAAGGCAAAGTGGTGATTGCCACGGTGAAGGGCGACGTGCATGACATCGGCAAAAACATTGTGTCTGTGGTGTTGCAATGCAACAACTTTGAAGTGGTGAACATGGGCGTGATGGTGCCAGCGGCGGAAATTTTAGCCATGGCAAAGGCTGAGAATGCCGACATTATTGGTTTGAGCGGCTTAATTACGCCATCGTTAGAAGAAATGGCCTATGTTGCCAAAGAAATGCAACGCGACCCGCATTTTCACAACGCAAAAACGCCATTACTGATTGGTGGCGCAACAACTTCACGCGCGCATACGGCGGTAAAAATCGCGCCCCATTACGATGGCCCAGTCATTTACGTGCCTGATGCTTCACGTTCAGTATCCGTGATGCAAAATTTGCTTACGCCAGAAAGCCGTGGTGCCTATTTAGCAGAGATTCAAGCCGATTATGCCAAAGCGCGTAGTCAGCATGCCAATAAAAAAGGCACGCCGCTACTCACTATTGCAGAAGCTCGTGCCAATAAGGCCAAACTGTCATTTACGGGTGAATTTGCACCTGTGAAGCCAAAGTTTATTGGCCGTCGCGTGTTTAAAAACATTGATTTAAGCCTAATCGCCAATTACATCGATTGGTCTCCCTACTTCCAAACATGGGATTTAGCTGGCAGTTACCCAGCCATTTTGACCGATAAAGTAGTCGGCGAAGCGGCCACTAAAGTCTTTAATGAAGCACAAGTGATGCTGAAAAAAATCATTGATGGACGCTGGCTCACCGCAAATGGCGTGATTGCGCTCATGCCTGCCAACACAGTAAATGATGACGATATTGAAATTTACACAGACGAAACGCGCAACCAAGTGGCGTTTACCTATTACGGAATGCGCCAGCAAACCGTAAAACCCGTGATAGACGGCGTGCCGCGCCCAAACCAATGTTTGGCAGATTTTGTTGCGCCGAAAGCCCAAATAGGCGAACCAAAGGTTGACGATTATGTTGGTTTATTTGCTGTAACCGCTGGCTTAGGCATGGAAAAACGACTAGCCCAATTTGAAGCCGCGCACGACGACTACAGCGCAATTATGTTTAAATCACTCGCTGACCGCCTTGCAGAAGCCTTTGCAGAATATATGCACGAAAGAATCCGCACTGATTTTTGGGGTTATGCAAGCAATGAAAAATTAGATGCCGAAGCCTTAATTAAAGAGCAATATCAAGGCATTAGACCAGCCCCAGGCTACCCCGCCTGCCCAGACCATACCGTTAAAACCGATATGTTCAAGCTATTACAGTGTGAAGAGATTGACATGCAACTCACGGACTCCTTCGCCATGATGCCTGCCGCCGCGGTTTCAGGCATCTACCTTGCTCATAAAGAAGCAAAATATTTCAGCGTGGATAAAATTGGTGAAGACCAGTTGGCGGACATGGCAAAACGTAGGAACCTACCTAAAGAATATTTAGAGCGCTGGTTGGCGCCGAATTTGGGTTAAGTAGAATGAAGTATGACCGAGAAGATGAGTTAAAAAATAGACTCAATAGTTTTTTAGCTAAAAGCTTTGATATAGCTCATATAGATTATTATTCAAAATTAAACGATGAGGCCATATTAAATTTAAAATCTGCTCTATCAGACATTAATAACATTCTTACTTACAAGGTAACTATTGGTCTAGTGCAGTGGATTATAAGTAATCTTAATTTAGATTTGGAAACGCAAACTAAACTCAAAAATGATGTACTTCAATCTAAACCTAGCAGTAATGGTTATGATTTGCTATTAAGTTCACCTATAAAACTTATTGCCGAAGTTAAATGTAACATCCCAGTAAATAACGGCTCTAAGTATGGCGCGGCTCAAAAATTAGGTATCCAAAAGGATATTCAAGGACTGCTGAACGGTAAGAGTAAATCGAAAGTAAATCATCTTGATTATTTAAAATTTATGGCTTTTCTAGATATTCCAACAATACGAGAAGCTAACACCCATATGATGAAATCGAAAAACACGTTAAAAGATAGTCTTGTTTTTATCGATGATAAGCAAAGCTTTGATAAAAGATTAGATGTCGTTTATGGCATATACATTCCACTTAGGTAAAAGTTTAGTTGAACAATTATAGAGGAGCACTCTTAGGTTTAGCCTGCGGTGACGCAATTGGTGCAGCTGTTGAGTTTCGCAAACGAGGTAGTTTTCCATTAGTCACTGACATGACAGGCGGTGGCCCATTTAATTTACCTAGAGGGTATTGGACAGATGACACCAGCATGGCTTTATGCCTAGCAACTAGCTTAGTTGAGCGCCAAGGTTTTGACGCAAATGACCAGATGCAACGGTATTGTCGCTGGCGTGATACTGGTTATTTAAGCAGTACAGGCAAGTGCTTTGATATTGGTATTGCAACAAATTTAGCGTTAAGTGATTTTAAAAAAACGGGTAATCCTTTTAGCGGTAATGCCGACCCTCGCAAGGCAGGTAATGGCTGCCTAATGCGGCTGGCACCGATTCCGTTATACTTTTATCCAGATTTGAAATTAACGGTTGAGATGGCTGGCGATAGTGCGCGAACTACGCATGGTGCGCTAGAGTGTATTGAAGCCAGCAAACTGTTTGCTGCCATATTGCATCAAGCTTTGAGTGGTGCAAATAAGCAGAATATTTTGCTTACACATGGCGTTGGCGATTTAAGCTCTGCTGGATTGCAAGCCATTGCTCAAGGCGCGTATTTTAATAAACCCATAGACCAAATTAAAGGCAGTGGTTATGTGGTGGAGAGCTTAGAGGCAGCGTTATGGTGTTTTTACACCACAGAATCCTTTGAGCAAGCCATTTTAGCCGCCACTAATTTAGGCGATGATGCAGATACAACGGCGGCAATTTGCGGTCAGTTGGCAGGCGCTTTTTACGGTGAAAATAACATTCCTAATCATTGGTTGAATGCCTTACACCAGCGCGAGATGATAGGTAATTTGGCAGAGAAGCTCCAAATAAATACACGCGACCAATCATTGATAGTCAATTGAAAAAACTAAGAAGGTATTAACAATGAGCCAACTCATATACCAATTTAAAATAACGCTGAATGATACGTTACCCGAAATCTGGCGCACCATTCAAGTGTCTGAAAATGATAGCTTTTGGGATTTACACGTGGCGATTCAAGATGCCATGGGGTGGCTAGATTATCACTTACATGAATTTAATTTTGTTGATCGTACAAGCAAAAACTTAATACGCATTGGCATGCCAGATGAAGAATTTGGCGATGCCAGTATTTTGTTAGGTTGGGAAGTGCGCATTAAAACGTACTTTGAAAAAGCAGACACAATTGCGCGATATTCGTATGATTTTGGCGACGGCTGGGAGCATGAGGTTAAACTTGAAGCTATTCTGCCAGCTAATGCCGCTATTAGTTACCCTGCATGCATTGCTGGAGAACGCGCTTGCCCGCCAGAAGACTGCGGCGGCATACCTGGCTTTGAAGAACTTTTAGAAACCCTACAGCATGGCAATGCCAGTGAGAAAAAAGAGCTTAATCAATGGCTTAAAAATCACGCAAAAATTTATTTTCCCTACTCACCAGAAGCATTTGACCCACGTGCAGTTAAATTTGACGACCCTGAATTACGTTGGGCAAATGCCTTTAGTGCAAACTAATAAATAAATAGTATGACGGTGAGCGTATGCTATTTAAGGGTTAACTTCTAATTACTAATTTGATTTGCCCATTCCATAGTTTCAAGCTGAATTGCGAGTAAATCATTGGCGCTGATGCCTAGTTTTTCAATTTCAAGTTCTGCGGCTTTGAAATCACCTTTTTCAATCACGTCAGATAAAGATAATAGTTCGCCTAGCAAGCCTTCATGGCTTAACACGGCGCTTTTAATGTCATCTGATACGCCAATTTCTTCTAGCACCTGTTCTAGCGGTGTTTGCATCACAACATCGGCGAGCGATAACATGCCCACCATAAACGCTTGGTCGCTAAAGTTTGGTTGGTGATGGTCTATTTTCTTGGCAACCAATTCCATTAAGCGTGCGCGGTTGGCTACTTGTAGCATGAGTGTGCCACCAGCACTGCCATCTGGGGTTGCGTAGAGGAGCAGTTGTACCCAGCGCATGAGTTGTTTTTGGCCGAGCACGACAATGGCTTGGCGAATGGATTCAATTTTTTGTCTACCGCCGCCAATGCCCACAGAATTCACTAGTTTCAATAACCCCAGTGTGAGACTGGGGGTATCTTTAAACATGGTTTCTAATTTACCAAGGTTAACATCACCTAGCAATTCGCCCATCACGCGCATGAGTGTTGTTTGATGAGGCTGCGGTTTTTTACCTTTCAGCAAGGTTGGTTTGGCGAAAAAGAAGCCTTGGTAAGCGTCAAAATCTAAATCTTTACATTGTTGAAATAGTGCTTCTTCTTCAACTTTTTCAGCAATCAGTTTGGCGCTGGTGACTTTACGTAAAAACTTGATGATTTCAGGTAACTTAGCTACTGGTGTGATAGTTAAATCAATTTTGACGTAATCAATGAGTGGAAATAGTGTGTCATATTCTGAGCGGTATTCAAAATCATCAAGGGCAAGTCTGAACCCCATGTCTTTTAGTTGCTGGCAGCGTGCAATGATTTGTGCGTTAATTGGCACGTCTTCAAGTATTTCTAACACAATACGCTCAGGTGGCAGCAAGTTAACGGTTTCACTGAGTAGCAAGCTGGCTGAAACATTTAAGAACCCAAGTTTGTTACCCAGCACCTGTTCTAGGCCAAATTGACTCAGCGTGTTTACAATTACCGTAGAGGTGGCGAGCAGGTCATCACTGACATCCGCATCGTCTAAACTGGCTTTTGATCTAAACAGCAGTTCAAAGGCAATGATTTGTTTTTTATGATCTAAAATGGGCTGACGACCCAAAAAAATCTCTGCGGTATTCGCCAAGGCTGATACAGGAAGAGGTTGGTTCATAATTTTTTACTCCGTTTGGTTTAATGCACTCTGCCATTTGTGGCAAGGATGGCTTATCATACGACGTGTGGATTAATATCAATCGCGTCGTTAAGCGCTTAAGTGATTATCGGCAAGCAGGTTTTTTTCTTTAGTGTTTTTTCAGTTTTTTGATCAAAAAAAAGTACGTTTAAGGAAAAATTATTTTGAATGAAAGATATGACGCAAAAAAATTGCCATAATCCAACACATTTATTAAATTAAGCGCTTGTTATAAAAGGTTAAATTTTAAAGATGCATATTCACATACTGGGTATTTGCGGCACATTTATGGGTGGCATTGCGGTGCTGGCAAAAGCCGCTGGTCACAAGGTGACAGGCAGTGATGCCAATGTTTACCCGCCGATGAGTACCCAGCTCGAAGCGCAAGGCATTGCGTTGATTGAAGGTTTTGACCCAACGCAGACAAAATTAAACCCCGATATTTATGTGGTTGGCAATGTCGTGGCGCGCGGTAACGCGCTGATGGAAGAAATTCTAAATAAAGGCCTGCCGTATATTTCTGGCCCGCAATGGCTGGCAGAGAACGTGCTACAAGGCAAGTGGGTGCTGGCGGTGGCGGGTACACATGGTAAAACCACCACTTCATCCATGTTGGCTTGGATATTAGAATATGCAGGCTTGGCGCCGGGCTTTTTAATTGGCGGTGTGCCTGAGAATTTTTCGGTTTCTGCAAGGTTACCGCAAGTTCCCATGCAAGATAACAAAAGCATCTCGCCCTTTTTTGTGATTGAAGCCGATGAATACGACACAGCATTTTTTGATAAACGCTCAAAATTTGTGCATTACCGTCCACGCACTGCGGTATTGAATAATCTGGAGTTTGACCACGCAGATATTTTTGAAGACTTGGCGGCGATTGAGAAGCAATTTCACCACTTGGTTAGAACGGTGCCTCAGCTTGGTTTGATCGTGGCTAATGGTAAAGAACCAAGCTTACAGCGCGTGATTGAAAAAGGCTGTTGGACGCCTGTGGAAAAATTTGGCACGGATGACGACTGGCAAGCAGCGAATCCGCAAGGCAACGGCGCATTTGATGTGTTATTTAAAGGCCAATTGCAGGGGCATGTTGCTTGGGATTTACTGGGCGAACACAACCGCATGAATGCACTTGCCAGCATTGCCGCAGCCCGCCACGCCGGGGTAGCCATTGAGACGAGCATTGCAGCACTTACCAAATTTAAAAATGTAAAGCGCCGTATGGAAACCAAAGGCGAGGTGAACAAAATCACGGTGTACGATGATTTTGCACACCACCCAACGGCGATTGAAACTACTGTGGCAGGTTTGCGCGCCAAAGTGGGCAGTAATCGCATTATCGCGGTGTTAGAGCCACGCTCAAACACCATGAAATTGGGCGTGATGAAAGACGCGCTGCCCGCCAGCCTAAAAGAAGCTGATGTGGTGTTTTGCTATGGTGCAAATTTAGGTTGGGATGCTGCTGAAGCACTGAAACCGATTGCTAATAAAGCGAAAAGCTACGATGATTTGAGCGTGATGGTGCAGGCAATTGCAGAAATTGCCCAGCCAAATGATCATATTCTGGTGATGAGTAACGGCGGTTTTGGCGGTGTGCATCAAAAAATTCTGGATGCTTTAAAATTAAAATTTTAGGTCAATAGATTTTGGATAAACCTTTAATTTCTTCTCACCGATTATCAGCTGCTAAACTAAAAAACATTAGCGCGATGAGCATCGCCATTTGGGCCTCGGTCTTGATTCATGTGGTGATATTAAGCATTCATTTTGAGTCTGACATTAAAAAGTTTGCCGACCGTTTGCCAACGCTGGAAGTGTTGCTGGTAAATGCTAAAACACAAACAAAACCTGAAAAAGCGGATGTATTAGCGCAGGCCAATTTAGATCGTGGTGGCAATACTGACCAAGATCGAAAAATGAAAACGCCGTTGCCAGCCATTAAGCAGCAAAAAGCCGAGCTGACGGTTAAGCCAACCACTGAAGTAAAATCGGGTGCGCGTGCAGCTAAAAAAGCCGCTGAGGAAACCCAAGAAGAAAAACGCGTGACCGAGCTTGAGCAAAAAGCGCAAGAATTAATGACGCAAATCAAGGCGACTAAACAGGTCGAGTCCGAATCTAAACAAGCTTCTACCGCAAAAGAATCAGAAACGGGTGACCAAGAAACACCAAGCAAACTCAACTCATCCGATATGATTGCGCAAGCCATCGAGATTGATAAAAAAGAAGCGCTTATTGCTAAAAATTGGGATGACTATCAGAAAAAGCCAAAACGTAAATTTATTGGGGCGCGAGCCAAAGAATATAAATATGCACTTTATGTAGATACATGGCGGCAAAAGGTGGAACGTGTTGGCAACCTCAATTACCCAGAAGCCGCTAAAAATCTCAAGCTTTACGGAAACCTACAACTCACCGTTTCAATTAAATCTGATGGTACGCTAGAGTCCGTAGAACTCACGCGCAGTTCTGGCCACAAAGTGCTGGATGACGCCGCCAAACAAATTGTTGAACTTGCCGCGCCTTACGCACGCTTTCCTGATGATATTCGCAATGAAGTGGATATTTTAAGCATTACGCGCACCTGGACATTTACCAAAGAAGACAGCCTGGCGACCCAGTAAGGGTATGCGGACAGTATTGGCTAAAATTTAAAGTAGGATAAATAAACCGATGACCAGCCATTTTCAACATCACGTATTTTTTTGCCTCAACCAACGTGAAAATCATGAGGCCTGCTGTGCAGATAAAGGCGCAGAAGCTGCTTTTGACTACATGAAAGCGCGCATTAAAAAGCTTGGCCTCAATGGTGAAGGCAAAGTACGTATCAATCGCGCAGGTTGTTTGGACCGTTGCAATGAGGGGCCAGTTTTGGTGATTTATCCCCAAGCCATTTGGTATACTTTTATTGATACTGAAGATATTGATGAGATTATCGAAAGCCATATACTCAACGGTAAAGTGGTTGAGCGGCTAGTGGTATAGACTGAAAAAAACACCTTAAAATTACATATTTAAAACGGCTTTAAAACAGCACCTTTTGCGCCGAGAAAAAATTTATGCTCTGCGAGCCTTTATTTATAAGGCTTCCAGAGCATCGAAAAAGGTTGTGGCTAAAAAAGCCTGTTTTTTTTGATGATTAATTGGATGAAAAAGCGCTGTCAATATGCGCTTTTATTTTATCGGCCAGCAATTGTTTTTGCGTGGCATTGAGTTGCGGCATATGACTTTCACGCACGGCTTCACCCCAGTGCGAATTTGGAAAATGCTTGTCATGCGAAAAACGCGGAATCACATGCCAATGTACATGCGGGGTTTTGTTGCCCAAGCTCGCGAGGTTAATTTTATCGGGCTGTATCACTTCACGCACTGCGGTTTCAACCGCAAACACCACTTGCATCATCTTTGCCCGCGCAATTGGGGGTAAATCTGACATTTCTTTCACGTGTGCAAGCAACTCTACGCGGCAATAGGCGGGGTAATCTGCGTCGTTCAGCAACACCACGCGGCAAAAATCATCCGCCCATAATGTCACAAAAGGCGTTGGCTGGCAAAGGGAACAAGTCGTCAATTTTAGGATGCCGCTAACATGCGGTCCAGCGTGAGTTTTGCTAGTTTTGCCACACGTTCAGGCACTTTGATTTGGTTTACCACTTTGCCATCGGCTAAGTTTTCTAACACCCAAGCCAAATGTTGCGGGTCAATACGCGCCATGGTGGAGCATTCGCACACCACATGGCTCATAAATTGCACTAGCTTGTTTTGCGGTTTCATTTGGTTGGCAAGGCGGTTGACTAAGTTGAGCTCGGTGCCGACCAGCCATTTGCTGTTGGCAGGCGCCTCGGTAACCGTTTTTAGAATAAATTCCGTTGAACCCACGTAATCTGAATTTAAACATACTTCAAACGGCGCTTCTGGGTGAGAAATCACCAAGCCATCAGGATGTTGTGCCTTAAATTGCGTGATATTTTGCGGGCGGAACATTTGATGCACCGCACAATGGCCTTTCCACAGCAAAATTTTTGCATTTCTAATCTGCTCAACCGTTAAGCCGCCAAGTGGCTGGTCAGGGTCCCAAACAGGCATCTGCTCGAGCGGAATCCCCATTTTATGTCCGCTCCAGCGGCCTAAGTTTTGGTCTGGAAAGAACAAGACTTTTTCGCGCTGCTTAAAGCCCCACTCTAAAATTTTAGGGGCATTGGTGCTGGTGCAGACGATGCCGCCGTGTTCGCCACAAAAAGCTTTAAGGTCGGCAGCAGAGTTGATGTAGGTAATGGGCGTGATGGTTTCATCAAAATTCAGCACTTTATTAAGCTCGCGATAACTGCGCTCAACCTTGGCTAAGTTGGCCATGTCGGCCATTGAGCAGCCTGCGGCAAGGTCTGGCAAAATCACAATTTGCTCAGGACGGCTTAATATATCGGCCACTTCCGCCATAAAGTGCACGCCTAAAAACACAATAAATTCAGCATCTAAGCTTTCACAATAACGTGAAAGCTTGAGCGAGTCGCCCGTGTAATCGGCATGACGATAAACGCTTTCATTTTGATAGTGATGACCGAGAATGACAAGGCGTTTGCCCAATTTTTCGCGCGCAGCAATAATTCGGCGCTGGCAATCGGCATCATCTGCCGCCTGAAATTTTTCAAATTTAATGGTTGAAGTTTGCATAGTGTTGTTTTAAACCACTTAAATATTTAAACAAGGCTTTATTTTACAGCGTGCGTTGATGTCTTTCACCTAATCTTTTCAGTGCATCAACATTAGTCCAAGAAAAAACGCGTTGCGCAGCTTCGCGCCAATCCACCCATTCGTAACGCACATGTTCGTCTGGTGCTAATTGGATAGGCAAGGGGCTATGAAGTTGCAAACCAAATAAATGCTCGCGATTCTCAACCACCCCAGGTGCATAGCGGTGCCGCCAGTGCGGATAGATTTCATATACATTCGAAGCCTGCCAATCTTGAAAGTCGTAATCCAGCGCATTGAGGCCTGTTTCTTCCTTCACCTCACGAATCGCGGCCTGAAAAGGGGTTTCGTCACCTTCAACGCTGCCCGTCACCGACTGCCAAAAACCCGCCTTATCGGCGCGCTCCATCACCAGCACTTGAAAATCTGCTGTATGAATAAGCACCAAGGCTGAAACGGGAATTTTAAATTTTTTCATGATGTTGGTGAAGAGGGAGTGGATTCAAACCGCTTTATTTAATTTTAATCACAGTACCAACAAAATCGCTTCAGCTAAACATGATTAGCGAGATTTAAATTTTTTTACTAGCTTGCGTTAAGTTCTTTGGGAGTTGAAAAATCACATTTTCAACCACGCCTTGTAACTCTTGCACATTCGCCGCACCCAAACTTTGTAGTTTGCTAATAACATCTTTCACTAATATTTCAGGGGCTGAAGCCCCGGCAGATACGCCAATTTTCTTTTTACCGGTGAGCCATTCAGGGTTAAGGTGGCTGGCATTATCTACCATGTAGGCTTCAATGCCCTGATTTTGTGCTACTTCACGCAGGCGGTTTGAATTTGAGCTGTTGGGCGAACCCACGATGATGACTAAATCACAATCTTTAGCCATTATTTTTACAGCGTCTTGGCGGTTTTGCGTGGCATAACAAATGTCATCACTTTTTGGGGCGCGGATCGCCGGAAAACGCGCTTGCAAAGCATCGATGACCTTTGCTGCATCGTCCATGGAGAGCGTGGTTTGTGTGACGTAAGCCAATTTTTCAGGATTGATTACCTGTAAGGCAAGTACATCATCGGGTGTTTCAACCAAATACATGCCCTGCTCTGCCTGCCCCATGGTGCCCTCAACTTCAGGGTGGCCTTTGTGGCCAATCATGATAATTTCCAAGCCGGCTTTGCGCATTTTTTCAACTTCAATATGCACTTTGGTCACCAGCGGACATGTAGCATCGTAGGCGGTTAAGCCGCGTGCTTCGGCCTCAAGGCGTACCGCTTTTGAAACGCCATGGGCGCTAAAAATAACGGTGCTGCCCGCTGGGATTTTATCGAGTTCATTGACAAAAATGGCGCCTTTTTTACGCAATTCATCCACCACAAACTTGTTATGTACAACTTCATTGCGCACATAAATGGGTGCGCCAAATTTTTCTAGTGCCTGCTCTACAATAATAATTGCGCGGTCAACCCCGGCGCAAAAGCCGCGCGGGTTGGCGAGTAAAATATCTGCTTGGGTATTTGCCATATGCTCTTTTTGTTCATCAAATTTAATGTCGGGCAATGCTAATCATTCAACTTTCGTTGCCAAACCGCGTTGCGCATAAAAAATAATTCGTTATATATCATATATATACCACCTCATTATTTATTTATTTGCGCCTTGTTTGGCTTAGAATTTTGAATGATTAACAACACCCTTACGGTATAATGCGCATATTAACCTAAATAACACAAGAAAACATGAACAATTCAGCCGTTAAAAACACTGCAACCCTACTGATTACGTGCCCTGATAGCAAAGGCCTTGTGGCAGCCATTGCAGAATTTTTATATCAGCATAATGCCAATATTTTACATGCTGACCAACATCAAGATGCCGAAAATAACCTGTTTTTAATGCGAGTTGAGTGGGATTTGACAGGGTTTTCCATGCCCATCGCAGATTTTGAACAGCATTTCACCGCCATTGCCGTGCGTTTTAATATGGAATGGCAACTGAAACTCTCAAATAAACCAGTGCGCGTAGCGATTATGGTGTCGCAATACGACCACTGCTTGGCTGATTTGTTGCACCGCCATAAAAATGGCGAGTTAGACTGTGAAATTCCACTCATTATCAGCAATCACCGCGATACTGAAAGTTTGGCAAATTTTTACGGCGTCGATTTTCACTATATTCCAGTCACTAAAGATAACAAAGCCGCTGCAGAAGCCCAGCAGTTTGCATTATTTGCGCAGTATGCCATTGATTTAATTGTACTTGCACGATACATGCAAATTTTATCGCCTGATTTTGTAGCGCGCTATCCTAAGCAAATTATCAACATCCACCACTCATTTTTACCTGCGTTTATTGGTGCGCGGCCGTATCATCGGGCCTTTGAGCGCGGCGTTAAGCTTATTGGCGCAACCAGCCATTATGTGACAGAAGTGTTGGATGAAGGGCCAATTATTGAACAGGATATTGACCGCATTTCGCACCGCGACCAAGTGGAAGATTTGATTCAAAAAGGCCGTGATTTAGAGCGGGTTGTGCTTTCAAAAGCGGTGCGCTGGCATATTGAAAATCGTATTTTATTGTATGCAAATAAAACCGTGATTTTTGACTAAATTTGTATCAAACCTTTTGAGATGCCCTGCGAGACTTGTAAATAAAGGCTCGCAGGGCAGCAAAATTTCCTCGGTGCGTTTTAAGGCTTAAATTAGCAATTTATTAGCGTCAATTTTTGAGCAAAAAACTAAACTTTTGGCAGCGTATTCTCTAGGGCAAATAAATCTGCCACCGTTTCACGTTTGCGAATCAAATGGCAAGTCTCGCCATCCACCATCACTTCGGCGGCACGTGGGCGCGTGTTGTAATTGCTCGCCATGCTCATGCCGTAAGCTCCGGCAGACATAATCGCCAGCAAATCGCCCTCTTCAAGTGCTAGCGTTCTGTCATGGCCGAGAAAATCGCCACTTTCGCAGACTGGGCCCACAATCTCGTATGAAATTGCAGGGGTATTACGCGGTGTCACCGCTTGAATTTCATGGTAAGCGTCATAAAGCGCTGGGCGCATCAGGTCGTTCATGGCCGCGTCTACAATCGCAAAATTCTTGCTCTCTGTTGGTTTAAGATATTCAACTTGAGTGAGCAAAATCCCCGCGTTACCTACCAATGCGCGGCCAGGTTCAAACACCAGTTTAACCTGACGCTGACCAAGCTTTTCTTGCATGGCCGCCGCGTAGGCGCTAAATTCCGGGGGCGTTTCATCACTGTAGCAAATACCAATACCACCGCCGGCATCAATGTGCTGAATATGAATACCATGTTGCTCGAGCGCATCAACTAGCGTCAACACGCGGTCAAATGCATCTAAAAAAGGCGATAACTCGGTAATTTGCGAGCCGATATGGCAATCCACGCCATGAATCGCAATATTGGGCATGTTTGCAGCTTCTAGGTAGATGTTGAGCGCATCCTCATACGCCACACCAAATTTATTGTTTTTTAGCCCGGTAGAAATATATGGATGCGTTTTTGCATCCACATTCGGGTTCACTCGTAATGAAACGGGCGCCACTTTGCCCATTGCGCCCGCCACAGTGTTCAGTCGATCAAGCTCACTGCGAGATTCCACATTAAAGCAAAAAATACCCGCGTTCAGCGCCGCCTGCATTTCAACAGCCGTTTTACCCACGCCTGAAAATACAATTTTTTTCGGGTCGCCACCCGCTGCCAACACCCGCGCCAATTCGCCGCCAGACACAATATCAAACCCCGCGCCTAAACTTGCAAACAAGTTAAGAATTGCCAAATTAGGGTTAGATTTCACCGCAAAACACACCAAATGATTACTGCCCTTAAAGCCTGCGCTAAAGCTTTCAAACGCATGTATGAGCGCGGTTTTTGAATACACATAACAAGGGGTTGAAAAGCGCTTGGCAATATCGGTGAGCGCTACATTTTCAGCGAATAACGTATTGTTTTTAATAGTAAAAGTATTCACGGCAAAGGCTTAAGAAATATGAAAATGGGTCGTAATAAATGAGCGGCTATTATTTTTCGGCCGGCAGTGGATATTGCTGCTCAGGAATATACAAAGGCCCTTTTGTGCCGCAACCACTAGCAACCGCACATAAAGCGGCCAGTAACAATAAATAAGCAATATTTTTGTGCATAGCAAACAGCCCTGCCGGTAAAAAGTAGAAGTGCATTTTAACATTCAATAAGCAAGGTAAATGGTTCTTCACAGATAAAATTTAACTATAAACGCTAATAAAAATACAAAAAACAACCGCTTATCGCGCAAAACAAACCGATTATCAGCTACTGCTAGACATAGACATCCATAAAAGTGCATGCTTCAATTAACCAAAAAGGAAATACCTTATGAAACTTACTGTTCAACAACTGAATACACCCATTGCAAACTTGCCGCGCAAAGCTCAGCAGGGCTTTACTTTAATTGAGCTGATGATCGTTGTAGCGATTGTTGGGATTTTAGCGTCAGTTGCGATGCCGGCATACACGGATTATGTAAAACGCGGCAAAGCGGCTGAAGCGACTTCCACTTTGGCAAATTTAAGAGTGCAAATTGAGCAGTACTACCAAGATAATCGCACTTATTTGGGGTTTAACTGTAACTCAACGCTGAAAAACTTTACCTATTCTTGTACAACACAAACTGCAACCGCTTATACATTGAATGCAGCAGGAAACGCGGCTGAAGGCATGGGTTCATTTCAATTTACCATTGATCAAGATAACGCAAGAACTTCTAAGTTTGATAGTGCTACCAGTGTGAATTGCTGGGCAACCAAAAAAGGCGGATCATGCTAGTGTTAGCAAAAAACAGAGGTAAAACTAGCCATCGTGGTTTTACTTTAATTGAGTTGATGACGGTAGTTGCTGTCATTGGTGTTTTGGCAGCATTAGGTTTACCTAGCTATCGCATTTGGATTGAAAACACAAAAATTCGCACCGCAGCAGAATCTATACAATCAGGTTTGCAAAAAGCACGTGTAGAGGCTATTAAACGCAATGTGCGAGTCCAGTTTGTGTTAGGCGCCAATTCGGCATGGACTGTCAGTTGCGTTACTGCTGCGCAGTGTGCAGATTTAGCGGGAGGGGTTGTAGAAACACGTGGTGCGAGTGATGGTTCATCTGCAAATATTACGGTTACTGCAACGCCAGCGGGCTCAACCACGATTATTTTTTCAAATTTTGGCACAGTCAGTCCGGCATCAGCAATTGCACCAGTCGTACCAGTACCATTTACGCAACTAGAATTAAATAACGCTACGCTGGGTGCAGCAGACAGCAGAAAGCTGCGCGTTATGATTGGGCCAGGCGGCGTTGGTCGCACATGCGATCCATATTCAGGTTTATCAACCTCTGATCCGCGTAAATGTTAATGGGGAAAATCTGAATAATGTTTAAATTTAAATCAAATAATTATCAGGCATCAACAATGGTAAAAAAATCCCAGCGCGGTATTGCATTATTAGAATCACTTATTGGCATATTGATTTTTTCTATGGGCATACTCGCCATTGCTGGCCTGCAAGGATTTATGATTAAAGGTACTACAGAAGCCAAATACCGTTCAGACGCAAGTGTGATTGCACAACGCAGGGTGGCAATGATGTGGGCAGATGCAAAAGCTAATCCTGCCGCACTATCCGCAGCCTATAGTGAGGTGAATACTGCCATACCAGATTTACCGAATGGCCGAAGAACGACTACTTTTGTTGCCGCAATTCCGGATGCTGTCACGGTAACAGTGACTTGGCAAACACCAGGTGAGCCGCAGCATAATTACTCAACAAACGCCAGAATTACTGGGGCAAGATAATATGCGTTTCATTCAACATCATCAATCAGCAAAAAGTTTTAGGCAAGCTGGTTTCAGCTTAGTTGAGCTTATGGTCGGTTTGGTTATAGGGCTGCTGGCCACTTTAGCCATCATGCAAATTTTTTCAGCGTTTGAGGGGCAAAAGCGTACTACTTCTGGTACCGCAGATGCACAAACCAGCGGTAGCGTAGCGTTGTACACCTTGCAAAGAGATGTGCAGTTGGCAGGTTTCGGCCTACCACTCTATGATGAAGCCAATATGCCATTGAAGTGTAACGCACCATCATACCCAGTTGTCGATCACGATAATAATGCAGCAACGCCGAATATCAATATGTCAGCAGTCGATATTATCAATGGCGCCACGGCAACAGATAGCGACATCGTGATTGTTCGATATGGTGCTTCGGCAAGTGGCGGTGTGCCAGTGCCTGTAGTTGGCGCACCTAACGCTGCTTTAAAAAGAGTGACCGTCAATAACAACATGGCTTGTTTTAACGCTGATGTGGTATATGCCATTACGGGAAATACATGTGCTGCAACAAGGGTGAATGATGCAGGTCTAGTTGCCCCGCCTACGCGCACAAATTACACAACCATTACGTTAAGCAGTCTGCCAGCGAGCATTGATGATAAAACCAGTCTTTCTTGCTTAACCAGATGGAATGAAATTCGTTATCAAGTAGACAACACCGTTGCGAATAATCCGCAGCTCGCACGCCTAGATACATTTGGGAATACAGCACTCGCGCCTGTTGTGAGCGGTATTGTGAATGTGCAGGCACAGTACGGCATATCAGCAAGCCCAACGTCTAATCAAATTACGCAATGGGTGAACGCTACGGGTGCTTGGGAAACAAAGATTGACCCAGTGACAGGGCTTTATACAAAAACACCAGGGAATGTAAGCCTGACGTGCAATGCGCTAAATGCCAACCGCAACTGCATCAAAGCAATACGTGTGGCGATTGTGGCGCGTAATGGTTTATTAGAAAAGTTACCAGCCGTTTCCACTGCTTGTAGCTCTACAACAGCGGCAAACCCTACAGGCGTGTGCGCTTGGGATGCGACCTCAGCTAACCCAATTGTTGCATCACCCGCGCCAGTGATTGATTTATCAAGCACCGCAAATTGGAATCAATATCGATACAAAGTCTACGAAACCATCATCCCGATGCGAAATATGGTTTGGACGAGAGAGCGTTTGTCATGATCATCAATTTAAACCGTAGCCTTTTAAGCGTTAGCCACGCTAGGTTAAGCAACCTGAAAACCAACACGCAACAAGGTGTTGTGCTATTTTTTGCACTCATTGCGCTGGTGGTCATGTCATTAGCAGCCGTGGCCCTAATACGCTCGGTTGATACCAATAGTTTAATTGCAGGTAACTTATCATTTAAGCAATCCAGCATGTTATCGGCAGACACTGGGGTAGAAACGGCCATCACATGGGTGACCAATAATGCAGGATTATTAGAAGCAGACTCCACGGCCAATGGCTATTACGCCACCTCGGATGTACCTGCACATCCAGATGCAAAAGCGCTGGTTGATAACTACGGCGTTGCCGGCATCATTGTAAATCCAGACTCACAGGGCAATAAGATTACTTATGTCATACAACGCATGTGTCGTGATGAAGTTCCACCGCGTTTACCTTTCGATGATGCGGACAAGAAAGAATTATGTTTATTTGGTCCATTAACAGAGCCAGCAGATAACAAAGGGGTGAATAAAGAGGTTTACCCAACAGGTAAAGCCGCTAGCCTTATTTACCGTGTGACGGCCAAAGTGGAAGGCCCTAAAAATACCGTTAGCTACATACAAACTTTTATTTATTAAAACTAATATTCAGTAGGATTGATATCATGACTTCACTATTCAAGCAGCTTTTGAGTAATCAAAGCGCACAAATTGGCAAAGACGAGCGCATACTGGCTAACATTGGATTAACGCTAGGCTTCTTGGTCACAGCGCTATTCTCTTCAACCGTGTTTTCTGCCGCGCCAGATCTTGCCTCCCAGCCATTGAGCGCCTCAAGTGCGGTGGTGAAGCCGAACCTGATGTTTGTATTTGACACCTCAAAAAGTATGGAAAAGGCGCTTGCAAACGACACGCTGGACGATTACGCACAATGTAAAGATGCCACAAAAAATCAAGGGGGTTACCAAATTACGAGTGCAATCGTGGGTCCCACAACCGTCAAGCCCAGCAACCCAAACACACGTCTAACGTTTAAAGCGACAACAACTGGCTTTAATGTGAATGACATTGTCTACTTAGCCATTCCAGGTAATCCTGAGTACTCAGGCGTGTATCAAATTAAAGTAAAAAATACCACAAGTAACAGTTGTATTCCGGGTACTGAAGTGTACACGACAACGGTTACTGTAAATCCGCCATTTAAGCGTTTTCAGTCAAATCCAACGGTCGTTAATCCAAATAGGTATAATCAATATTCATATAACCCTGGCAATCCTTATGCTGATCCACCTGTAGCGCCTACCAATGGCTGCGCGGTGCCAGGTGCGCTACCAGCAAACAGTGGCAATACCACATCAGATTTGAATCTTGGGGGCGGCTTTGTGGTTAATGCAGGCGGTGTAACTTCAATACCCAGCGGTAGTTGTTACATACGTGACCGTAAAGATACTAATGGCTGCAAAGTCACTAGCCCTGAACCTGCAAACAGCGGTAGTACCTCAAGCAATTACAACCTTGGTGGTGGAATGCTTGAAAATTCTGGTGGTATAACTTCAACACCAAGCACCAGTTGCTATTGGTATGACCCTGCAGACACCCCGGTCGGTACGTTTGTGTCTTGTACAAATGGCACAGTTGGCGAAAATAGTTATGAGGTTGACATTGCCTCAGGTGCTCCAGCTGGCCCATTAACACTCACTGAGAATGCTTATGTATTGTATCGTCAGGATGATTCTAGGTGTTATTCCAATGAGCCGCCGTTAGTCGCTGCAAAAGTACAAAGTCTGTTTTATGACCCCAGTGTAGAATATGTGCCACCACCAAAACCAAGCGCAGTGGGCTTGGGGTTAGCTTCTCCTGCTAACAGGTTGCCATCCATGACGAGTGCTTATACATTAAACTGGACCCGTGTACGAGAAGATGGTACACGATTAGACGCGAGTGGCAACCCAGTCACCGTTGCTAACAGCACAGCTTGTAATGCCGCTGGGACTAATCTACTGACTTGTAACAACACCTACAGAGCCCCAGATGGATCGTATGACTTTAAACTCTGGAAGGAAATGGTGTATTGTGATACCCCCGAAATGCCAGCAGCTTTTACAAGTATAAAGCTTTGGCATGAGTCTAGCCGTTGTAAGCGTAACACGCCCGCTAACACGAGTAGCTCAGTGAATGCCTCACCGCGTTACCCTTATCCTTACCCTGCCAGAACCGATGGTGGTGCAACGAGTCCCTCTAAAACGCTTTTAGTGACTGCCAGTGCGCTGCATCAAAACGGTGTTCCACTATTGACTTCAGATAACCCGGTGGCGGGTGAGTTTGCCTTTGGCAAAACATACAATTATGCCGCCCCATTTTATTATGATGTTGAAGCCATCGAATATTGTGACTCAGCAAAATTAAATAACTGCGTGATGGCTAACGCACCAACGGGGGCTTTCACCTACCCCGCTTACGTGCGTTATTGTAAAACTACCTTGCAGGCTTCAGATACGACGACTTCACCAAACGCGGCCGCTTGTCAGGGTACCTATACTGGCAGTGGTGGTTCAGACTACAGGTTTGCTCGTTATGGTTTATTTAAAAAAACAGAAGTCAAACCTGGTAACTCATACCACAAATATGCAGGCCGCACGGATTGTTCTGGTTCCATAGGCGCAGGCGGTTGTAGCTACGATGAAGAAATGACCAATATGGCCAATTGGTATGCCTATTATCGTACGCGTATGCAGTTAATGAAAAGTGCGATTGGCCGCACCTTTAATGAATTAGATAAACCTGAAACCCCATTGCGTGATGAGAGTGAAGACTATCGTATTGGTTTTATTACGGTAGAAGGTTACAACACATTAGGAAATTATCTACCCATTAAAGACTTTTTAGCTGGTACTAATGGGCAAAAAGAAGAGTTTTACAAGAGTATCTACAGTCGATGGCCAGCTGGCGGCACCTCATTGCGTGATGTGCTGGGTACAGTGGGTAGAATTTTTGCGGGTAAAAAACCAGTGTCAGGCTTTACGGCACCTTCTGACGACCCAATGCAGCATTCTTGTCAGCAAAACTTTACATTGCTTACAACAGATGGCTATTGGAATGGCCCTTCAGGACTGAAAGTGGATGGTAGCTCTATTAATAACCAAGATGCTACTCCTACCCCATTTCCTAAACGTGAAGGAAATGTGACTACCACTGGCGGTAGTCACACGAATACCTTAGCTGATGTGGCGGCATATTACTACAACACCGATATTCGCAACGCCATCGCTTTTGGCCCCGCATCTTGTAGTGGCGGGCCAGATAAAGACGGCAATATTAATAATGTATGTGACGATAGCAATATCGATACCAGCAAAGCTACACAACGTATGACAACCTTTACGCTAGGCTTAGGTGTAGACGGTCAGTTAAATTCTGTTGGATATAAAACTGGTGGCTCTGTCGATTTTAATGGCTTGAAGGCTGGTACCGTAAGGTGGCCATCGCCAGGGCCAGACAATGGTGACACAAGCTTTACACAAGCCGAACGTGCTACTGTGGACGATTTATGGCACGCTGCAATCAATGGTGCAGAAGATGATAAGAGCCAGTATTTTAGTGCAAAAAATCCGCAAGAGGTGATTTCTGGAGTGCGTAGCGCACTGGCAACACTCGGCGATATAAAAGGCACAGGTTCTACTACCTCGCTAAGTAATGTTTCACCGACCGCAGGCGACAATTATGCCTTTAGTGCAAGGTATACCACAGGTAGTTGGACAGGTAACCTATTTGCCCGCACGATTGATGGTTTTGGTATTTTAAGTGCAAATGCATTGTGGTGTGTTGAATCTGAGAGTAGCGTCACCCCACCATGCAACCCTGACGCTACAACAGGGTTGGCGGCTAAAATTAATGCAGATAACCGAGTGGTCTACTTCAATAATGCTGGTGCTTTAAGTACATTTGATTATTCTCTGCTAGGGGCTAAACAGGTTCACTTTCAAGCTGGTAACGTCAGTGGGCTTAGTCAGTGGGCGACTTTCAACGCTACACAAAAAGCGCAAGCTGTTGGTGCAAATTTGGTGAACTTCTTGCGTGGAAAAAATGACTTTGAAGAGAGCGCACCTGTAACTGACGATAGGTTATATCGCACGCGTGATAGAAAACTGGGTGATATTATTGATTCAGACCCCGTTTTTGTGGGTAAATCTAAATATGAATTTTTAGATGCCGGCTACAGCGCCTTCGTAACTTCAACTGCATCTAGAGATAGAACTGTTTTTGTTGGCGCTAACGATGGCATGTTGCATGCGTTTAATGCTGATACAGGGGAAGAACGCTGGGCGTACGTGCCGACAGCCGTGATGCCAAATATGTGGAAATTGGCAGATACCAATTACAGAAATATTCATACCAACTTTGTGAATGCCAAGATGACTGTGGCAGACATTTATGTTGGCGGTGCATGGAAGACAATTCTCGTGAGCGGATTAGGCCAAGGTGGAAAATCATATTTTGCACTGGATATTACTAATCCATCAACGCCAGCCTTGCTTTGGGAGTTTGACTCAACCACAGAACCAAATTTAGGCTTTACTTATGGCAAGCCTGTGGTGACCAAAAAAATGGATGGTAATTGGGTTGTGCTGGTAACGTCAGGTTACAACAATACTGCAGATGGCAAAGGCAGGTTATTTGTACTGGACGCAGCCACCGGAACTAAATTAGTGGGCATCTCTACGGGCGAAGGAAGCAGCACAAACCCTAGTGGGCTAGCACACATCTCAGCTTTTGCCAGCAGCCCAACTAAAAACAGTCAGGCGCAATATGTGTATGGTGGAGATCTTTTCGGTAATTTATATCGCTTTGATATAGACGACAGAGCTAGCAATCCAAATGCTAATACCGTACTTAAACTTACAGAATTATCTATTGGTGGTAATCCGCAGCCAATTACTGTTGCGCCTACGTTGAGTGAAATAAACGGTAAGCGCACAGTTTTTGTAGGTACAGGCAAATATATTGAATCTAGTGATTTGCTTCCTGCAAATTTTAGGCAACAAAGCTTATATGCCTTTACCGACTACGGTATTACTTCAACGTTGTCTGGCGCGGCACTGCGCGCCTTAATGGAACCACAGACGATCTCTGGTGGTAGTGGTACAAGAACAAGCTCTGGTAACAGCCCTGATTGGGTTGCCAAAATTGGCTGGTATGCTGATTTACCCAGCAGCGCATCAACTGGTGAACGTGAAAATGTTGAAGCGACTATCATTTCTGGTAAGCTATTTGTTCCAACGCTTATTCCACCTACAGGCACATGTGATGTAAGTGGTAAGGCATGGACAAATATCTTTGATTTCAAAACCGGGGCATTAACGTCATCTACTGAGTCGGCTTCACCAATTGCCGGATTGTATTTTGTCTTCACTAATCCAACGGACGATAAAGTGGCTGTTGGTACTGATTTTGCAGATGGAAGACCACAAAATACTGATTTGACTGGCCTTGATGCAGGCGGGAATACTGTTTATAAACCTCATCGCGAAGATCTGCTTGGAACCAACGGTGCGTTTGTTGGAAACAGGGCAATATGGAGAGAGTTAGTGGAGTAAATGCTTTAAACTAGACTAAAAGCCACGGTAAAGTCAAACTTACCGTGGCTTTTTTCTACCCAAGTGTTGTTGGCGAGTATTTTAGTTATTCAGAGTTATAACTGAATATCCGGTTTGTTGGAAATTAGAGAAGTGAAATAACGCGCAGTAAAAACACAATTAAGATTGTGGAGTGTAAATACTGACGGCATTTTCTTCAATAACAAGGCCATTATTAAGTGTTTTGCGAATTTTGATAGGTAAATATTGGTAATCAATAGCAAGCCAAATTTCTGTTTTTATCTGGCCAAGGCTGTTAATTAGCAAATGGATGGTTTTTAGTTCACCGATGTTAGATGTGATGACCTCTTCACCTAATGATGTATATGTGATGCTTTGCGAATTTTCGCCGTTAGTCACCGTAATATCCCCATTGTTTTTTGGTGGCGCAAACATAAACTGATACATAAAGCTTAATAAATCCTGCGTACCAGCATTTAATGGCTCAGTCTTTTCACTTTTACTATCTTGCAATAGTAAAGCGCCATCAGGCCAAAAAAACCTAGCACTTTTCGCTTTGCTCGGTTCGTTCGAATAATGGCTGGAGTAGTAACTCGGAACCAAGCCATTTTCCGTCACTATGCCTTCACTTGTTTGCCTCATGATGTTTAAGTTGAGTGCAGTTGGTCCTTTGGTTTGAATTGTGCTTGTTAATGTATATGTCTGATTATTATCTAGATTAAATATAGTACGGCCAATGCCAGATGAATGTATTTCATTGTTTTGGGTAATCTCGAATTCGGTTTCGACGTATTTGTATGGTTGAGTTGCATTTACCTTAGTTGCTTCAATCAATTCTTGCTCAGCACTATTCAGAGGTTCGTTGGAAATAGCTGCATGGTCAGTGATATCAATGATTTCCTGCTCATTCGATAGGGCTTCTTGCAGCGCTGGAATAGGTGTGGTCTCAGTTGGCATGAGTGGATCTTCATGTAGTTCTAGCGATTTTTCAACAATTTCCGTAATTTCATTCGCTACAGCTAAAGGTGGTTGGGTTTGTAACGGTTTTGGAATATTCAATGAGGATGTGGATGTTTCAAGGTTTGGTTTGGATGAGGTTTTTTGCTTTGATTGCACATTGGCTAAACGAACATTAAGCGTTTGTTGATTATTTGTTTGTTTAGGAAAACTAAAATAAAACTTAGAAAATAATAAAAAGTGAAATAACAAGGAAACAACAAGAGCAAAGATAAGTACCTTGTTTTTTGAGAATAAAGATTTTATGGACTGGGTAATATTTGACATGTGATATCAGTATTGCACTTTTAGTTATTACTGGGCTTAACATTGATGAGTTTAGCAGTTATCAAGCCATTGATTAACCCAAAAAATAACGCGGCTGTTGCAAATATTGGAATTAAATAGCTAATCCCCGCATGCGGTATTAGCCATAATCGCACGATAATCAGTTGCCCTGCAATATGCCCAAAAGCTGCCAAAATACTCAGGCTTACAGGGCCGAAATGACGACTAGGCAAGTGGGCGGCCAACCATAAAACAACTAAACTAACGACTGCCCCGCCAAGACTTAAACTGAAAGCGGGGGATAAAAATTGACCTAATAGTAAACTGCTTGCGAAAACCCGCAGTATGCTGACCCAGGCAGCAGTTGCGAAGCCGTACCGATATAACACAAATAGAGTAATGATGTTGGCGATACCTGGCTTTACACCGGGTAAGGGGGATGGAATTACTGCCTCTATCATGTGTAGCGCAATGGCAAAAGCCGCAAGCTTGGCAACTTGGTGGTCTTCAACCGTGGTTTGAATGTGTTTAACGTTCAATTTATATGGAAATCAATTAGTAGTTAAGTGAGTCATAAGGTTTGGTTTCACCAATTAATTCTAGGCTAATCTGGTTAGGTAAACAAATGGCGGCTTGCCCTGCTCGGTTTAGCCAGCCTTGATGGACGCAATATTGGTTGTGACACGGCGATTTTGAAAATCTTGCGCGGCCATTCGAAATGTGAATGGTGTTGACGCCAATTGGCCCTTTGACTTGTACTTCACGGGCTTGGTTTAAACTGTAAGTGCCGATGATATTTTCACCCTGCCGAATTTGCACTTTTGCTGCCTGTTCGTTAGACCACAGTGTGTTGAATAACCATATGATGCCTATGATGCTCATCAGGATGAGTATGCTATCACCTAGGCGCAGGTATTTTGTTAGCTGGTTATTCAAACGTAGAAAATTGCACATCAGGTTGCTGCCAATGCAGGTTTTTTGCCAATTTTTTTGAAATCAAAATGTTTGATTTCTCATCAATGACCATCAAGTACTCAATGCCAAATTTTTTTGCCATTTGGTTTTTATTTTCAGGTGACGCAATAAAAATGGGCTTGGTGGCAACGTCAGATAATACGCCCGCTTGTATTTGATGCGCTGATTGTGGCGGTATTAGCACGGTGACAGATTGTGTATGTTGCACGGGATAACCGGTTCGCGGGTCGATGATATGGCAATAACGTTGCTTTTCTTTAAAAAAATAACGCTGATAATCGCCTGATGTACCGATTGCCCATCCATCGGCTAAATCCAGCGTGGCAATGGCCGTTGGCGCGCGCGGGTGCTGTATGCCAACCCGCCAAGGTTTTTGGCCATGTTGACCTAACGCAATAATATTGCCGCCGATATTCACGAGCGCGTGTTTTATTTTTTCTTGGCGTAGCCGTTGCAATGCTAAATCTAGCGCGTAACCTTTAGCATAGCCGCCTAAATCAAGCTTAACGCTAGAGTTTTTACTATAAACATTGCTTTTATTGAGTACGATATCGGTCATACGAGGCGCAGCTTGCACAAGGTTATTGATGGCTTCTTGGTTAATTTGCACTGCGCTAAATTCATCACGCTGAAATCCCCATGCACTTACTAAGTGACCAATGGCAGGGTTAAATAATCCATTAGATTTTACCGATAATGCAGTTGCGTCACGAATAATATTGGCTAAGTCTGCTTGTACTTCAATGGGTGAAGTCCCTTTTGCAAAGGCTTCATTTAATTGCCCCAGCTCGCTGGCATGGCCAGAGGTATCAGTTTTCCAAGCGTGAAAGCGGTGATGTAAGTGCTGAAAATCTTGCAATATCAGGTTAGTGACTGCGCGTGCGCGTTCGTCTGTTTCGCCATAAATGCTGATATCTACCAGCGTGCCAAACACATAGCTTTGGCTATGATATAACGGCGTTTTAGGTTTAAATTGCAGTATGCCAAAACCAATGACCGCTATCACGGCCGCATACAAAATCACTTTGCGCATTTATGTTTGCGCCAACTGCGCTAAGGCATCGAGCATGATGCTGGCAGGGTTGCAAGGTTCTGCCAAATGGGCGGTTTGCTGCGCGATTTCGACCATGCCTGTCGGGCTGGTGACATTGATTTCAGTAAGATAATCGCCAATTACATCCAAGCCAACTAGTAGTAAACCTTCTTGTTTAAGTACTTTGCCGATGGCGGTGCTGATTTCAACATCACGCGCACTTAACAGTTGCGCCACGCCTTTGCCGCCAGCCGCAAGATTGCCGCGTGTTTCACCTGCTTTTGGAATACGTGCAAGTGCGTAAGGTATGGGTTCGCCATTAATCATGATGATGCGCTTATCCCCTTGTGTGATGGCAGGCAAATAGCGTTGCGCCATTACGGTGCGTGTACCAAACTGCGTGATGGTTTCTAAGATAACACTGATGTTGGGGTCAGTTAACGTGAGCCTGAAAACACTGCTGCCACCCATGCCATCGAGCGGTTTTACAACAATATCTTGTTGGTCATTTAAAAATTCGCGTATGCGCTGCTGATTTGCAGTTACTAAAAATGCGGGTGTAAATTCAGCAAAGCGGGTGACCGATAGTTTTTCATTCCAATTGCGAATCGCGGCAGGATTATTGTATACACGTGCACCTTGGCTAGCAGCGATTTCAAGCAAATAGGTACTGTAGAGATATTCATTATCAAAAGGTGGGTCTTTGCGCATGATGACGGCATCAAAGTCTGCGGGTGAAAATTCATTAGGTTCGCTAGTGGTGAAATCTTGCGCGGTAAAATTGAATGTCTTGGCGTTAATTCTAGCCGTGCTGCCGCGCAAGAAAAGGTCGTGCTGCATACTGACATACAGCGTGTGACCACGGTTTGCCGCCTCACGCATGATGGCAAGGCTCGTGTCTTTGTACGTTTTTAAATGTGCAAGTGGGTCAAGAATGAAAAGTAGTTTCATCGGGCTATTCTAACTTTATCGCGACTATTTAGCCAATAAAGGCACTTGATTCATCTAAGATGACCAATTGCCTTTCAACACTTAGATGGAGATGGCCAATTGAGCGTCTTCTTGGTTGAAAGGGTCTTGTTCCTGAATTTCAATGGCGGCCGCCAACAACGCCAAACGCGCCACAACGCCATAAGCATAAAAGCGATTGGGCGCAGCATCTGGGACATCTGCGCAATCCGGCATGGTACAGGGCTCTTCAAACGCGAGCGGCACAAACTGTGAGCCGGGAGCATTGAGATTTTCATCAATGCCGCGTCCAGTATGGACGCGGTAAAAGCCACCAATGACAAAGTGGTCCATCATGTAAACAACAGGCTCTGCCACTGCGCTATTGATGCTTTCGAACGTGTAAACACCTTCTTGAATAATCACTTCAGAGACTTGTAAGCCTTCTTTAATCACAGACATTTTGTTGCGCGCTTTGCGATTTAAATCGCGCACGTCATCAGGCGATTTTACAGTCATGATGCCCATGCCGTAGGTGCCTGCATCCGCTTTAACAATTACAAAGGGTTCTTGTGTTACGCCATATTCTGCGTATTTGATTTTTATTTTTTCAAGCAGTTGCGCCACTTTCAGCGCGAGGCATTCTTCACCTGTGCGTTCATGAAAGTTAATTTCGCCACAGGTTTCAAAATAGGGGTTAAGCAACCATTCATCAATTTCAAGTAGTTTGGCAAAATCAGCGACTACGCGATTATACGCAGAAAAATGTTGCGATTTTCGCCGCGTGCTCCAACCCGCATGTAATGGCGGAATAAGGTTTTGCTCAAGATTTTTAAGTATTTCTGGAATGCCTGCGGATAAGTCGTTATTCAGTAAAATAGCGCAGCTATCAAAATCACCTAATTCTGGGTTGATTAGTTTAATACGGTTGCCTACGCGCACCACGGGTTCTAGCAGCAGATGTTGGCCATCGTGTGTTTCAAACGTTGTGGGTTGCGTAATTTCGGGTGAAATACTGCCAACACGTACATCTAAACCCGCCGCTTTCATGATGTGGACGAGTTCAACCACGTTGCGGAGATAATAAGTATTGCGGGTGTGATTTTCAGGAATAATCAGCAGGCGATGCGCTTCAGGGCAAACTTTTTCAACCGCGACGGTTGCGGCCTGAACGCTGATCGGTAAAAACACAGGATTAAGGTTATTAAAACCACCAGGAAATAAATTGGTATCCACCGGAGCAAGCTTAAAGCCGGCATTGCGCAAATCAACACTCGCATAAAATGGCGCGGCATAATCGAGCCATTGCGTTCTAAACCAATGCTCAATCTTTGGCTGCGCCGCCAGCATTTTCTTTTCTAGGCCAAGTAGTGGGCCATTGAGGGCAGTGGTTAGATGTGGAACCATAATCTCTTTCTAAACAATAGGTTGCTAAGTCCGCTATCTGGTTTTCTGGGTTAGCGATTATTTGACTAAATGTGCTTGCACGTCCGCATGATAGCTACTTCTTACCATGGGGCCACTGGCGGTATTATTAAAGCCCATCGCTTCCGCTTTTTGTTTAAGGGTGTCAAAAATAGCGGGTTCAACATAACGCATCACAGGGTGATGGTGTTCGCTGGGCTGTAAATATTGGCCAAGTGTGAGCATGCTCACGCGATGCGCTCGCAAATCTTGCATCACACTGATAATTTCATCGTCCGTTTCGCCCAAGCCTAACATTAACCCTGATTTTGTGGGGATTTCTGGGTACATTTCACTAAATTTTTTTAGTAATGACAACGAATTTTGGTAGTCAGAACCCGGCCGTGCCTGCTTGTATAGGCGCGGCACGGTTTCAAGGTTATGGTTCATCACGTCAGGCGGTGCATTGCGCAAAATTTCCATGGCAACATCTAACCGGCCACGAAAATCAGGCACGAGAATCTCAATTTTAATATCGGGTGAAAGCCTGCGCACCGCTTGAATGCAGTCTACAAAATGTTGCGCCCCGCCATCTTTTAAATCATCCCGATCAACTGAGGTAATGACCACATAGCGAAGTTGCATTTGCGCTATTGTGCGGGCCAGATTTTCAGGTTCATTGACATCGGGCGGTAAGGGTTTACCGTGCGCCACATCGCAAAATGGGCAGCGGCGGGTACAAATGTCACCTAAAATCATAAAGGTGGCGGTACCGCCACTAAAACATTCACCAATATTCGGGCAACTCGCTTCTTCGCACACCGTGTGCAGGTGATTGTCGCGGAGGATTTTTTTGATTTCTTGATAGCGCGCAGAGTCAGGCACTTTCATGCGAATCCACTCAGGCTTGCGCTGAATAGGTTGCGGAATAATTTTAATGGGAATCCGTGACGTTTTGGCAGCATCGCGTTCTTTCACGCCAGCGACTTTACGGTTTGTGATGTTTGTTTCAGCCATGCTTAAATCCATTATTTTTTATAGATAACGCGCGCTTAAAATTGAGCGCTAAATTGACAACTCAAGATTACCGAAATTCAACCTAAATGTATTCAAAAACGCCCGAGAAATTTTTTATGCCCTGCGAGCCTTTATTTATAAGGCTTACAGAGCATCGAAAAAGGTTTGTAGCTGTTGGGTGAGTTTTTTTACCAAAAATTCACCCGCATTTTCGAGGTTGAGTTCACTCTTTAGGTCGTGCGTTTGCGTCACTTTTAAGCCCACATATCCACAGGGGTCAATCTGCTCAAAAGGGCTTAAATCCATGTGGATATTTAAACTTAAGCCATGATAACAGCAATTATTTTTAATGCGTAACCCAAGGGACGCGATTTTTGCATCAGCTACGTACACGCCTGGCGCATCTGATTTGGCAACTGCCGCAATGCCGTCCTTTGCGAGTAACTCAACGACCGCTTGCTCTAATAGGCTGACCAGTTTGCGCACATTGAGTTGATAGCGTTGCATATCGAGCAATATATATACAATCAATTGACCAGGGCCGTGGTAAGTGATTTTTCCACCGCGGTCAGTCATCACCAGTGGAATATGTGCCAAGCTAGGCAGGCGAACTTCTTTACGGTTTAGCCCAAGCGTATAAACAGGGTAATGCTCGGTCAGCCAAATTTCATCAGGCGTTTCAGCGGTGCGCGTGGCCGTGAACTGCTGCATGGTGTGCCAGGTGCTTTCGAAATCTGTTACACCTAAGCGCCTAATGTGGATAGGCAAATGCATGCGGCCTAGATTGCAAACTTCACAAGTGGATGGCCGCTAATGACGCGATAAATATCATCCAATTGTGTTTGTGAGGTCACGTAGACTGAGCAGGTCAGGCTAATGTACTTGCCACCAGAACTGGCGCGCATTTCTACCTTGCTGGCATTAAATGTTGGTTCTTTGGTTTGAATGGCTTCAATGATGGTTTGTGCAAAACTTTCTTGCGTCTCGCCCATGACTTTGATTGAAAAGTCACAAGGAAAATCAATGAGTGGCGTTTTTGCACCTTGATTGGCGAGGTTTTCAGATTTTGTCATGACGCTTAAATGTTACTGAAGTAGCAGTTTGATTGAGTCCCAAGCGCGGCCAAAGATGCCAGCAATTTCTACTGATTTTGCAGCAACTAGCGGACGTTCATCAATGACCTTGCCATTTAAGGTGAATTTTACATTGCCGATGACCTGCCCTTTTTTAATGGGCGCTATTAAAGGCTGGGTGCTGGAAATGACTTGCTTCACATTGTTATATTCACCCTTAGGCAGCGTAATCAGGTAATCTTGAGCCACAGTAGAAGCGACTTGTTCTTCCGCGCCTTTCCAAACCTTTAGTTGGCTGATGGTTTGCCCTTGTTTATAAACGGTACTGGTGTCATAAAATTGAAAGCCATAATTTAATAGCTTTTGGCTTTCTGAAGCGCGTGCGGCATCATTTGCAGCACCAAGCACCACTGAAACACGGCGAACGCCATCACGCTTGGCTGAGGCAATCAGGCAATAACCGGCACTTTCCGTATGACCCGTTTTCATGCCATCCACATTTGGGTCTAGCCATAGCAACCGGTTGCGATTTTGCTGCTTAATTTTGTTGTAGGTATATTCTTTGACTGAGTATAAGCGTTGGTAATCTTCAGGAAAATCATGAATTAACGCGCCCGCCAACAATGCCAAATCTGCCGCAGTGGTGTAATGCTGTGGGTCAGGTAGCCCCGTTGCATTGACAAAATGCGTATTTTTCATGCCCAAACGTTGCGCTTCTTTGTTCATCATGTCGGCAAATTGTGCTTCAGTACTCGCAATGCCTTCGGCAAGCGCAATAGAGGCGTCGTTGCCTGATTGAGTAATCATGCCATGTAACAGCTCATCAACGGTTACTGGAATGCGGGGCTCAATAAACATTCTAGAGCCTTCAACCTTGAGTGCCGCTTCACTGACAGGCAATGTTTGCGTCAATTTGAGATGACCATTTTTAAGCGCCTTAAAGCTTAAATAAGCTGTCATTATTTTTGTTAAAGAGGCGGGCTCAACGCGCATATTGCCTTGCTGCTCTGCAATAATAAATCCACTATTCAGGTCTTTGAGTAAATATGCTTTAACGGCCAAATTGGGCGCGGGGGCAATTTGCGCTTCGGCCGCCTGTGTATAAGGCACAAATGTAGAAAGCAGCAAAGCCGTGGCAATCTGAGTTTTAAAAGCGAGTTTGAAACCCAGAGATTTTTTTTGTGTAGAAATTTGCATTTTATGAAATAAATCTATTGTTTTTTAACGATAGGCGTAATACTTAATTGCTTACGAAGATTGCTGGCAGCTAAGTCGGCCTCTTTTTTTGTGGCATATGGGCCAAGTTTGACTTGGTACAATCCGTCATTATACACGTTAGTCACGCTGGCATTGCCTGCTACGCCCAGTCTTTGAATTTTCTTCTGTAATTGTTGGCCATTGGCTTCACTTCTAAATGCACCCGCTTGCACATAATAGCCTGGCTTGCTGGCGCTATTTTCTTGTGTAGCAGGCGCCTGAGCAGGAGGTGTAATGTCAGCTACTGGTGCAGCGGCAACGGTTTTTGGCTCACTTGGCGTAATCACTTCAGGCACTGGTTTGACGGGAGGTGCAACTTCTACCGGAGTTGCTACTACCTCTGGCTCGGGCATGATAGGGCTTGGTTCAGCAGGTTTACTGACAGGGGTCGCGGCGGGTTTCACCTCGTTAACTGGGGCAGTTTTACTTGTGGCAGCAATCACGGCTTCATTGTTGCTGGCGTTAATCAGCTCCACCTCTACAAGACCACTTCCTTGTTCAATCAGTCTTAGTTTGTAAGCTGCGGCATAAGATAAGTCAATTAATCGATCGTTTTTGAATGGGCCTCTGTCGTTGATACGAACAATCACCGAGCTACCATTTGCTGGGTTTGTCACTTTAGCGTAACTTGGCAGCGGCAAAGTGGTATGTGCAGCGGTCATGGCATACATGTCGTACACTTCACCCGATGAAGTTTTTTTGCCATGATAGCGTTTACCATACCATGAAGCGACCCCTTGTTTTTTGTAAGGTTTGTAGCTGGTTAATGGCACGTAGTTTTTACCTAAAGCAGAATAAGGCTTGTTAGAACGCTCTAGTGGAGGCTCATTCGTAATTTGTGCGTTTGGAATACTGTCGATGTCTGCTGGCGCACCTTCACCTGGACCATCATCTAAATAATAACCACCAGCACCAGGTTTTGCTGTGGAGGTGTCAGAAGATTGAGATGTCGGTGCGCTAGGTTCTTTAGAACTTGGTTTAGTGGTAACGCCGCCACAAGCAGAAAGTAAAATAATGCTGAATAAAATAGTACATTTTTGTAGGTTGGCTTTAGTTAGATGCATGGAGATCTACTTTCATTGGTTGTTATGAGACACTAAGTGCCTACTAAATTTTTATGTGTTTGAATGCTCATTAATATACCAAAACTTACACAGAGCGTCACCATCGATGTGCCACCGTAACTAATAAGGGGAAGCGGCACGCCAACGACGGGTAAAATGCCGCTCACCATGCCAATATTCACAAAAGCATATGTAAAGAATGTCAGTGCCAGACTGCCAGCCAGTAGCCGAGAAAATGTATTTTTTGCCTCAGACGCAATATATAGACCGCGTAAAATAATTAAACTAAATAGCGATAATAACAATAGATTTCCCATTAAACCAAACTCTTCACTAAATACGGCAAAAATAAAGTCGGTGTGGTGTTCAGGTAAAAAGTCTAGTTGTGTTTGCGTACCATTGAGCCATCCTTTGCCATTAAAGCCGCCAGAGCCCACGGCGATAACAGATTGGATGGTGTTATAACCTGCGCCGAGTGGGTCTTGAATGTCACCTAATAAAATTTCAATGCGCTTCCTCTGATACCCATGAAGAAGACCATGATGGATGAAAAAATCAAGTATTGGTTGGCGCATGATATAGAGTAAGGGTGTTGCCACTGCTAGGGTGGCAGCGGAACCTGCGAGCAGTTTCCAGTTTAACCCTGCCAAAAATAAAATGTAAAACCCCGAGGCAAAAATGAGTAGGGATGTGCCTAAGTCGGGCTGTATTTTAATTAACCCAACTGGTATCACGAGCAGTAATGTGGCCGCAGCAAAATCTCTACCATATGGCCTGCCTTCACATTTGGCGAAATACCAAGCAAGCATCATGGGCATGGCAATACGCATGAGTTCCGAGGGCTGAATTTTGATAAAACCTAAATTAAGCCAGCGTTGGGCACCTTTACTACTAGAGCCAAACAAAGCAACGGCAATAAGCAAGATAACGCCTAAAATATAAAGTGGTACCGCAAGACGCTGCAACTGGTGGGGAGTTAAATTAGCCACAATCCACATACACCCCAATGCAACCGTAATATTCACGGCCTGTTTATACATATAAGGGACAGATGCACTGTAGACAACACTTAAGCCCAGTAATAATGTGACGAGTAGACACGTCATTAAAAATGCATCAATATGCTTGCCTATTATTTCAAATAGCCTGCTAATCATGAAACTCTTCTTCCATTATAGACTCGGCATCTACAGCGTTTTCTGCTGGCACATTAGCAGTATCTTTAACAGAATCCACCTCAGGTAGCTTGTTGAGCAAATAGTAATCCATGACTTTTCTCGCGATTGGACCCGCTGCAGAGCCGCCATGTCCACCGTTTTCCACAATCACCGCCAGTGCGATTGTGGGGTCATCCGCTGGGGCATAAGCCACAAATAACGCGTGGTCACGATGGCGCTCATTAATGGCGTTGGCGTTGTATTTAGCATTTTGTTTGATGCCAATGACTTGTGCGGTACCCGTTTTTGCAGCAACGCTGTAAGGCGCATTTGCCCCTACGCTTGCTGCCGTTCCACCTGGCAGCGTAACATCAATCATGCCTTTTTTAACGATTTCCAAATTATCAGGATGAATTGTAATCTTATCCTGAATGACCTCAGGAATGATGACGGTTTTCCCAGTGAGCGGATTTTGCATTTTTGTTACTAAGTGTGGTTTCATTGCTACACCGCTATTGGCCAATATGGCGGTGCCATAGGCAAGCTGCATCGGCGTTGCGAGCGTGTAGCCTTGCCCAATACCCGTGATGACTGTGTCACCTTGATACCAAGGCTGTTTGTAACGCCGTTTTTTCCAGTCTGGTGTGGGCAGTAGTCCGCCATTTTCTCCTTGAATATCAATTCCAGTTTTTTTTCCGAAGCCAAAATGACTGACGAAATCACTTAAGTTTCCAATGCCTAATTCCATCGCCAAACCGTAAAAAAATGTATCGCAAGAGATCGTAATGGCTTTTTGCATATTGACGATACCATGACCACTTGGCTTCCAGTCTCGATAGCGGTGTGTACTATTGGGCAAGCTGAAGTAACCTGCATCATGAATTGCGTAGGGCGGCGCACGTAACCCATGTTCTAGGCCAGCAAGAGCGACGAATGGTTTGAAGGTTGAGCCGGGAGGATACACGCCGCGAATAGGACGGTTGATAAGTGGCCTGTCAATCGAATCATTTAAGGCTTTCCAGTTATCAACATCAATACCATCAACAAATAAATTTGGGTCAAAATTGGGCTGACTGACAAAACTTAATACTTCGCCCGTTTTGGGATTGAGTGCGACTAATGCGCCGCGCCGGTCTCCAAAGGCTTTTTCGGCGATTTCTTGCAATTTAGTGTCGATGGAAAGAACAATATTTTCACCAGGTACAGGCGCTGTGCTCGATAATACGCGCACAGCTCGGCCGTCTTTATCGATTTCAATTTGTTGAAACCCAGTTTTACCATGTAATTGCTCTTCGTAAAATTGTTCTATACCACTTTTTCCGATGTGATCTGAACCCTTGTAATTTGAAAGTACCCCCGGATTTTCTTTGTCAGCTTCTTCAAGATTCGCCACGTCTTTATCGTTAATTCGTCCAATATAACCTACAATATGCGCGCCAAGTTTACCCAACGGATAGCGGCGGTAAAGGCGCGATTTAATCTCAACACCAGGAAATTGGTATTTGTTTACTGCAAAACTAGCGGCCTCAGTTTCGTTGAGGTGTGTACGAATAGGGATGCTTTCAAAATTTCGGCTAGCTTGCCTAAGTTTTTTGAATTTCTTTTTGTCCAACTCACTGATTTCAATCAAATGACTGAGCTCATTGATGGTATCTTCAATATTGGTATCTAATTTTGATGGGATAATTTCGAGCGTATAGACGAAAAAATTATGTGCCATCACTACGCCATTTTTGTCTAGAATTAAACCACGAGTGGGAACAATTGGCACCACTGAAATGCGGTTGTTTTCAGCAAGCGTTTGATAATGCTGATGTTGGATGACTTGCAAATAAAACAAGCGATAGGCAAGCAGTAAAAATAAGGCAACCACCACAAACCCAGCAAACACCAGTCGGCGCTTGAAGTAGTATTGCTCATGTTGAAAATTTTTGAGTTCAGAAAGCATATTAACGATGTGGCGCTAAATCTTTGCTGTGAATATCAGACCGAATGTGCGAGACCGCGCCTTGGTGCAACATAAGGTGAACATGAAAATTAAGTGCCACGGGCGCGACCACCTGTATTCAAACCAAATAATACGGCTAATCTCCACAGCAAAATGCCAGTAAAGCTTGGTAAAAAATAGGACCAGCCCCACACTTCAGCCCCAGAAAACACTTTAAGAATAAGCAAAGTGAATTGTGAAATGAGTAACAAAATGAACACGTATAACAGTTGTTGTGTATGGTTAAAGAGTACAAGGCGGCGCTGATAGACCACCCCAAAAAAAGCAGTGACAGTATAGGCTAAGGCGTATTGACCGAATATACCACCACTCGCCAAATCAGCGATCAAACCCACAAGCCAAGCGGTACCAATATTGCATAAATTGGGGGCACGAATCAGCCAAAAAATAACCACTAGTAGCAGAAAGTCAGGGCGCGCTTTTAGCGCTAATCCTGACCAAGGAACTAGCAGGCAAATGAGTGCCACTAGTAGTGAAATATAGACCGTTTTGAAGTTATTGTGTGGCATTGGGTTTAATAGGCTTTTCAGTCAAATTTGCTGCTTTTTTTATTTTAGTTTGGCCACTTTCCTTTTTGTTTGATGTTGGCAATGTATTCTGGCTAGTTTCGACCTCTTGGCTGGGGACTTCGTTTTTGATTGGCATGCTGACAATCAGTACATGACGATGGTTTTCAATGCCGCCTGTAGGTGTGCAAGTGATGCGTGCATAGGCTGAGTCAGGCGTTGCAGTGATTTTAGTGACAGTTGCAACTGCAAGGCCAGCCGGGTATACGCCATCAATGCCAGAAGTGACGAGTTTGTCACCAGTTTTTATATCCACATTGGCTGGCAAGTAGGGGATATCGAGCGTGTTATCACGACCGCGGCCGAAGGCGATGGCACGTAAACCATTGCGTTCTATCTGCACGGGAATTGCGAGTGCTTTATCGGTAATGAGAGTGACTTCACTGCTGTATGGAAAGACGCGCGTCACTTGACCGATAACACCAGTTGCATCTACTACTGCCTGACCCGCAATAATTTGATGTTGAGTGCCGCGATTAAGGATATTTTTTTTTCTAAATAAGTCCCGACCGACGTACATGACTTCGCCCAGCACGCTCGTTTCAGCCAACGCTTGATTGGTTTTTAGCAAACCTCTGAGATGACTATTTTCTAGCGTTAACGTATTGAGTTTTTGTAGTGCAACGTTATTTTCTAGGGCTTGTTGCCGCAATTGCTTGTTCTCACTCACCAAACGATTTTGCGTGGAAAAATACTCGGTGACATTTTGGTATAGCTGTGAAGGTGCATTGGCGATCACCTGCAAAGGGTGCAGTATCGCGACGAGGTGTTGGCGTACGGTCGATAGGTATTGCAGGCGGCTATCTGTAGCAATTAGCGCTAGTGATAATGCGGAAAAAAATACGAGGCGGGCGAACGGGCTTGGCCCCCGCACAAAAAAGGCAGGTTCTTGCTGTTGTTCAAGTTTGTGATTAAACCCTAGCGCCATCTTTTTAGACGCCCCATCGTTTAGATGTCATAGTCAAGTATTCAATACCAGATTTCATTACATTATACCAATCTCAAATATCCAGCATGATGCAAATGTGGCATTAGAGTGCCGAGTCCTCAGAAATAAATTAGGCCGCATAAAACGGCCTAACTTCGCATGCACTTGAGTGATGTAGAGGCTTTCTAAAGTAGAGATAACTTATTCGTAAGCAAAAATGCTGCCTAGTTTATCCATTTCATCTAATGCGCGGCCACATCCTCGAACAACGCAAGTGAGCGGGTCTTCGGCGACAATGACAGGCAAGCCAGTTTCTTCAACTAACAATCGGTCTAAATCACGTAGTAATGCGCCGCCGCCAGTGAGTACCATGCCTTTTTCAGCAATATCAGCACCCAGTTCTGGTGGGGTTTGCTCCAGTGCAGATTTCACTGCACCTACGATGGTGTTTAACGGTTCAGTCAGGGCTTCTAATATTTCGTTGCTAGATATTGTAAATTTACGCGGCAAGCCTTCTGCGAGGTTGCGACCTGTAACTTCCATTTCGAGCACTTCTGAACCAGGGAAAGCTGAGCCGATTTTCTTTTTAATGGCCTCGGCCGTAGGTTCGGAAATTTGCATGCCGTAATTACGGCGAATATAATCAATAATGGATTGGTCAAACTTGTCACCCCCAACGCGCTCAGACTTAGCATAAACAATACCGCCTAATGAGATTACACCGACTTCAGTGGTGCCACCTCCAATATCGACCACCATTGAGCCGGTTGCTTCAGATACTGGCATGCCAGCGCCGATTGCAGCAGCCATCGGCTCTTCAATTAAAAATACTTGTTTTGCACCCGCGCGTTCTGCAGACTCTTTAATGGCGCGACGCTCCACCTGTGTTGAACCCACTGGCACACAAATAATGATACGAGGGCTCGGTGAAAACCAACGCGCATCATGTACACGGCGGATAAAGTACTTGAGCATTTGTTCTGTAATGGTGAAGTCAGCAATTACGCCATCTTTCATTGGGCGAATCGCTTGAATGCTGGCGGGTGCGCGACCGAGCATATTTTTTGCTTCAGCACCGACCGCGAGTAAAATTTTCTTACCCCCTGGCCCGCCCTCTTGGCGAATTGCCACCACTGAAGGCTCATCTAACACGATACCTTTTCCGCGAGAATAGATGAGGGTATTGGCTGTGCCTAAATCGATGGCAATGTCATTTGAAAAGTAGCTAGTTAAAAAACCGAACATGATGATTTTCCTAAGGGTTTGTGCAAGCTGACGACTAAATTTTGGCGTGTAATTTAAGCGGTCATAAAAGCAGAGTATAATACCGCAAAACGCGTTGAAAATTAAGATGCGATTGTAAGTTAATTGTAACTTTGGGATTGTTGTAAATGAAGCGTTTATCACAAACTAAATTGCAAATAATTTGCTTAAAATTAATTTTTCACCACGCTGTCAATTAGACCGCCCCAATAAGATTTTGGAAAATTTAGAGCATGGCACTGAGTATTGAAGATATTAAAAAAGTGGCGCATTTAGCGCGTCTAGAAATTAGTGATGCGGATGCATCTGCAACACTCACTAAATTGAGCGGAATTTTAAGGTTGATTGAGCAAATGCAGGCGGTGGACACCACTGGCATTGTGCCCATGTCACATTCGCAAGATTTAAGTCAGCGCCTGCGTGATGATATCGTCACAAAAACCAATCAGCGAGAAGCATTTCAAAAAAATGCACCTGTGTTAGGTAATGGCTCAACAGAGTCAGCCGTGGCAGAGGGTCTGTATTTAGTGCCTAAAGTAATTGAATAATATGATGAATCGTAGCTTAAAGCAGTTTGGAGAAATGCTCCAAACCAAGAAAATTTCTAGCGTAGAACTCACGCAAACTTTTTTGGCTCGGATTGCACAGCATAATCCAAGTATTAACGCCTATATTGCGTTAGATGAAGCCAAGTCACTTGCACAGGCAAAAGCTGCAGATGCGTTAATTGCGGCTGGTAAGGCTTCACCACTCACTGGCATCCCCATTGCACAAAAAGATATCTTTTGTGCCAAAGATTGGCCTACGACTTGCGGCTCTAAAATGTTAGCTAACTTTGTTGCGCCTTACGACGCGCATGTGATTACACAGTTTGATGCCGTTGGCGCCGTCAATTTAGGCAAAACCAATATGGATGAATTTGCCATGGGTTCATCAAATGAAACCAGCTATTTTGGCGGTGTAAAAAATCCGTGGGATGTTGAACGTGTGCCGGGCGGCAGTAGTGGTGGCAGTGCCGCCGCGGTGGCAGCTAGGCTATGTGCAGCAGCAACAGGCACCGATACAGGTGGCTCGATTCGTCAACCTGCTTCGCTTTGCGGATTTTCTGGCCTAAAACCAACCTATGGCGTTGTTTCTCGCTATGGCATGATTGCATTTGCTTCATCGCTTGACCAAGCCGGCCCTATGGCAAAAAGCGCTGAAGATTGTGCGCTGATGATGAACGTGATGGCAGGGTTTGATGAACGCGATTCAACCAGTTTGAACCGTGAAAAAGAAGATTACACTCGGGATTTGGCAAAACCCTTGCAAGGCTTAAGAGTGGGTTTGCCAAAAGAATTTTTTGCTGAAGGGCTTGATGCAAGTGTTGGCAAAGTCATTGATGAGGCCATTGCGGCGTACAAAAAATTAGGTGCTGAAATCGTTGAAATCTCACTGCCAAATACTGGGCTTTCGATTCCGGTGTATTACGTCTTAGCGCCTGCTGAGGCTTCTAGCAATTTGTCACGTTATGATGGTGTGCGTTATGGCCATCGTACTGCCGAATATACCGATTTAATGGACATGTACTGTAAGAGCCGTGCTGAAGGCTTTGGTGCAGAAGTAAAACGCCGTATTTTAATTGGCACCTATGTATTGAGTGCGGGCTATTACGATGCCTATTACCTTAAAGCCCAGCAAATACGCCGTTTGATTGCACAAGATTTTGTTGAGGCGTTTAAGCATTGTGATGTGATTATGGGTCCAGCCGCACCTTCAACTGCTTTTAAAGCGGGTGAAAAGGTGGACGACCCCGTGGCAATGTATTTACAGGATATCTATACCATCTCCACCAATTTGGCGGGTTTACCTGGCATGAGCGTGCCGGCAGGGTTCAGCAATGGGTTGCCCGTAGGGTTACAAATTATCGGTAATTACTTTGATGAAGCACGCATGCTGAATGTGGCGCACCAATATCAACAAGTAACAGATTGGCATCTTAAAATGCCACAAGGAATTGAATAATGGAATGGGAAGTCGTTATTGGGTTAGAAACGCATACCCAATTAAAAACAAACACAAAAATATTTTCGGGCGCGTCCACGGCCTTTGGCGCCGAGCCAAATACGCAAGCCTGTGAGGTGAGTATTGCATTGCCAGGCGTGTTGCCTGTGTTGAACCGCGAAGCAGTAAATTGTGCCATTAAATTTGGCTTGGCCGTGAATGCTGAAATCGCGCCACGCAGCGTATTTGCCCGCAAGAATTATTTCTACCCAGACTTGCCCAAAGGCTACCAAATAAGCCAATACGAATTGCCGGTGGTGGGAAAAGGTGCGGTAACGATTCAAGTGCCAGCAGTCGGCAAAAACCCAGCTTATGAAAAAGTGGTGAATATTACCCGTGCGCATTTAGAAGAAGATGCAGGTAAATCAGTACATGGCGCAGTGGAAGGCATGAGCGGTATTGACTTAAACCGTGCAGGTACGCCCCTATTAGAAATTGTCACCGAACCCGATATGCGCTCCGCGGCTGAAGCTGTAGCCTATGCCAAAAAATTGCACGAGCTCGTGCAATGGATAGGCATTTGTGACGGCAACATGCAAGAAGGCAGCTTTAGATGTGATGTAAACGTTTCTGTGCGAAAAAAAGGGTCAGATAAACTCGGCACGCGCCGCGAGATTAAAAACCTCAATTCGTTCAAATTTATGCAGCAAGCAATTGAATACGAAACACGTTGGCAAATTGAAACATTAGAAGATGGCGGCACGATTCAGCAGGCAACGGTCTTGTTTAATCCTGATACAGGCGAAACGCGCTCGATGCGCTCTAAAGAAGAAGCCAACGATTACCGCTATTTTCCGGACCCAGATTTATTGCCATTAGAGGTGACGGAGGCAGATAAAGCGCGCGTTAAAGCGCAAATGCCTGAGTTGCCTGAAGCCATGAAAGCACGCTTTGAGGCAGATTTTGGCTTAACGAGTTACGATGCGGCAACGCTGACGGCAAGCCGCGAACTGGCAGATTACTTTGTGCAAACAGTCAGCGCTGGCGCTGAAGCCAAACCAGCCGCAAACTGGGTCATGGGGGCGGTTTCAGCCAAATTGAATGCAGAAGAAAAGTCTCTTGCAGATTCACCCGTCAACCCCAATCAGCTTGCCAGTCTACTCAAGCGCATTGCCGACAACACGATTTCAAATAATGCGGCAAAACAAGTGTTTGAAGCGCTTTGGAATGGTGAAAAGGATGTGGATGCCATTATTGCCGCAAAAGGCCTGAAACAAGAGTCTGACAGCGGTGCGATTGAAGCGATCATTGATGAAGTATTAAAAGCTAACCCTGCCATGGTTGAAGAATTTAAAGCAGGCAAAGAAAAAGCATTTAACGCACTTGTTGGTCAGGCGATGAAGGCTTCAAAAGGCAAGGCCAACCCAGCGCAAGTGAATGAAATTCTGAAGAAAAAATTAAGCTAAAATAAACCAAAAAAGCACTTAAATTTATTGCAACCTTTTTTGATGCTCTGGAAGCCTTATAAATAAAGGATCCCAGAGCATTATTTTTTTCTCGGAGGAATTTTAGCTTGTTTTGAATGTTTTTTTGGGTGTGAAATAAGTGCGTTTTTATGGAGTAGTTAGTTAAATCAAAGCGCCCAATTTTATAAAGCTATTCTTTCATTTTAGCCTGAGTCGCCATAATTTCTAAATTGAGCCGGGCAATTTCTTCATTGGCCTCTTGAATGCCGAACGACACACGCTGCGGCTGTTCAACACCTGCTTTTTTGGCATCCAACGCTTCTTTGAGTAAACCATTCAAACGCGTTTGCGTGGCTGCTTTTTGGGCTTCAAGATCTGCCAGTCGTTTTTTGCCCTCAATGACGACAGGCGATTTATCGTTATTCGGTTTCAGTTCGGCATATCTTGCCTTGTAACTGGCAAAGCGCGCCATGGTCACGGCGATGTTTTTTTCTACTGCCGTAATTTCAGCCTGTGTTTTGGTAATTTGTGCCTGATTATATTTAATGTCATCGAGAATATTGTTTGGTACTGGTTTTTTACGTTTTAGAAAGCCCTCTTGTTTTTCTATGTTTTTTTGCAAGGTAACGCGCGTATCGTTAAGCCGCTGGTTAAGGTTAGCAAGCGCTAACTCATCGCTTTTGATATTGCGGTCACGGGCTAAATCAATTTCATCAATACTGCCGTACGAAGCCAGCAAGGCTGAATCTCGTCGAGATTGGCTGGTGTTGGTGCGTTCAACTTCACCGCTGTCGGTTTTTTCGTTGTAGGCTTCATTTTTTTTAACCGTCACGCCCGTTTTGTTGATTTCACTATTACTGCGCCCTGCTGCATCTGCGGGTAGCTTGTCACCATAATGGGTGACGCCATTGGCATCTTTCCATTTGACAATTTTGCCTTCAGCGCTGGCTTGTGGGCTGATGGTGAAGATTAAAAACAGGCACGCAATCCATAGTAGACTGCGTGATGCACAGGCGAACAGATTTTGACGACGTTTAAGGTCGTCCATGTGTAGCGCGTTAATTTTTATATGTTCAGGTTGTAAAAGCAATTGCTTCATGGTGCCAAAAATGGCCTTATTTCTCTGTTAAGGGTAAAAAATTTCATTGTTATCATAGCGTTAATTTAATGGTATCACACCATATTGTTGACGATAGCGCTGAACTGCATGCAAATATTGCGCCAATTCTGGTTTATCTTGCAAATAATTTAGCAAATCACTTAAAGTGGCAATCGCACACACGGGCAATTGATGTTGTTGCACCACTTCTTGCACGGCTGACAATTCACCAAGCCCTTTTTCTTGTCGGTCGATGGCAATAGCAACGCCGCAGGCCGTGGCACCGTTGACTTTGATCAGTTCGACAGACTCGCGCACAGAGGTTCCCGCTGAAATCACATCATCTATGATCAACACGCGACCTTTAAGTGGGCTGCCCACAATTACGCCGCCTTCACCATGATCTTTAGCCTCTTTGCGGTTATATGCATAAGGGATATTGTGACCATTTTTGGCAAATGCAATGGCAATACTTGCCACTAAGGTGATGCCTTTGTAGGCCGGGCCAAATAGCATGTCGAAGGCGATGCCCGAGTTTTGGATAGCGGCCGCATAAAATTCGCCTAGTTTCATGAGGCTTTCACCGTCATTAAATAAACCTGCATTAAAAAAATACGGGCTGTTGCGCCCGGCTTTTGTTTTAAATTCGCCAAAGCGTAAAACCTCTTTTTTAACCGCAAATGCGATAAACTCTTGGCTGAACTGTTTTTCTGCCGCTAATGTTTTGTCTTGTTGGCTCATATTAAAAATATTGATTGAAAATTAAAGGAAAATTAAGTTTTGAAGATTATATCGCTAAACCTAAACGGCATACGTTCTGCAAGCAATAAAGGTTTGTATGCGTGGTTAAAAAAACAAGATGCCGATATCATTTGCCTGCAAGAAATTAAGGCGCAAGCGGCAGATATGACGCCAGAAATGTTGAATCCTAAAGGATATTTTGGTTATTTTCACTATGCGGAAAAAAAGGGCTATAGCGGTGTGGGCATCTATTGCAAACAAAAGCCTGATCGTGTGATTGAAGGCCTAAGCCATGCGCACGACGATGTGTTAGATATTGATGCGGAAGGGCGCTATATTGAAGCGCGATTTGATAATTTAAGCGTGGTGTCGCTATATCTGCCTTCGGGTTCTAGTGGTGAAGAACGGCAGGCGTTTAAATTTAGTGTGATGAACCGTTTTTTACCACATTTAAAAGCGCTGAAGCTTAGTGGGCGTGATGTGGTAATTTGCGGTGACTGGAATATTGCACATCAAGAAATTGATCTTAAAAACTTTAAAGGCAACCGTAAAAATTCAGGTTTTTTACCCGAAGAACGTGCTTGGCTAAGCACTTTGTTTGATGAAGTCGGCTGGGTAGATGTGTATCGCAAATTGCACCCAACCACCACTGACGAAAGCTATACTTGGTGGAGTAACCGAGGGCAGGCTTGGGCGAAAAATGTTGGATGGCGGATTGATTATCAAATTGCCACACCAGCCTTTGCGGCAAAAGCGGTTTCAACCAGTATTTATAAAGCAGAACGTTTTAGCGACCATGCGCCGTTGATTGTGGAATACGAGGATGCTTAAATATTAGAGCTTAATCGACTCGGCCGTTTTGTTCCATGGGGCAATGTGCAACAGTAACAGCATGCCAGGAATCGCCAATAAAAAGCACAAAATAAAGAATTTAAACCAGCCCAAGCTTTCAACCATATAGCCTGTGGCAGCGTTAGCAAACGTGCGTGGCACAGCAGCCAAGCTGGTAAATAATGCAAATTGCGTGGCGGTATAAAGTGGGTGCGTGGTATGTGCAATAAACGCGACAAAAGCGGCCGTGCCTAAGCCCACACCAAATGCCTCAATACCAATCACAATGGCTAACCAAACCAGCCGTTCTTGCAGATTGAACTGATAGCCTAAAAAGTTGAACTCAAAAAAAGCATTAAATAGTGCGGGGTCGGTGGCGGCTCTGGCAAGCCACGCAAAGCCTAAAATTGCCACCATTTGCACAATGCCAAATAGCCAAAGCGAGCGATTGATGCCGAGCTTAATCATCCAAACGCCACCGAGTAAGCCGCCAATCACACTCGGCCAAAGCCCGGCATTTTTGGCGATTAAGCCAATTTCAGTTTTACTAAAACCCATATCTAAGTAAAACGGTGTTGCCAGCGCAGTGGCCATGCTATCACCGAGTTTATACAGAAAAATAAAGGCTAAAATGAGTAGCGCAGTTTGCATGCCGTTACGGCCGATGAATTCTTTAAACGGCTCCACCACGGCAGCACGCAGCGTGCGCGGCGCACCTTTTTTAAGCATGGGCTCGCTGACCATCAATGTCATGATGATGCCAGGCAGCATAAATAATGCGGTAATCATAAACACATGATTCCATGTTAGGTGGTCGGCCAAAATGAGCGACAGTGAACCCGGCACCAACCCAGCGATTTTATAAGCATTCACATGGACGGCATTCCCTAGCCCTAATTCATGGTCAAGCAGCAGTTCGCGGCGGTAGGCATCAAGGGCAATATCTTGCGTGGCAGAAAATATTGCAACAATAAAACTGAAAATTGTAATTGGGTGCGATAAGAATGTTTTGACGGTAGACCAAACCGGCAAGCTGAGGCTGAACAAGCCATTAAAGTAAGCATGGCTCTCAAAAACTGGCGCCGTTAGGTTTTTGGCTGAAACACTACCAAACCAAAATACACTGGCCAATAAAACCAGTTGGGTGAGTAAAATCCAGCCACGGCGACGGCCAAGCGGCAAAGTATAGCGGTCAAGAATGGGCGCCCAAAGAAATTTCCAGGTGTAGGGAAACAGAATCAGCGCCATTAATCCAATGGCTTTGAGGCTAACGCCTTCGCTACGTAGCCATGCTGGTAACAGGCTGATTAAAATAAAAAGCGGCAGGCCTGAGCTAAAACCCGTAAAAATGCATATCAGCATTTTTTTGCTGAAAAGCGATTGCCATACGGTGGGCTGAGCAGTGTCTGCTGTATTCACGATGAAGCTTTAAGGCGGTACATAGCAAGATTGCCTAACAGATTAGGCATAAATTCAACCGCTTGAGTGTCGGTAATGACGCGGCGTTCTAGCACCGTAATATTGTGATTTTTACAAAATTGGTCAAAATCGCTAATAGTGCAAAGGTGTACATTAGGTGTATCAAACCATTGGTAAGGTAGGGTTTTAGACACGGGCATGTTGCCGGTGAGGATTTGCAAACGGTTGCGCCAATAACCAAAGTTTGGAAAAGTAACGATGACTTCGCGCCCAACGCGCAGCATTTCTTGCACAATTTCTTCAGTATGGTGCATGGCTTGCAAGGTTTGCGAGAGAATGACCGTATCAAAAGATTGGTCTTCAAAGCCAGATAATCCGTCTTCTAAGTCCATTTGAATGACATTTGAGCCATTTTGCATGCAGGCTAGCCATTTGGCATCGTCTTTTTCAACGCCATAGCCTTTGACCTCAAGGCTGTTGCGTAAATATTGTAATAATTCGCCATCGCCGCAGCCCAAATCTAACACTTTGGTACCAAATTTGACCCAATTTGCAATAATTGCAAAATCTTGGCGAAATTCGCTTACATAATTTGTATTATTTACATTATTTTGCATCATTGCCACCAATCTCAATGTTGCTTAAATAGGTGCTCAAAATATTGTGGTAATGCGCGTCAGGCATTAAAAATGCGTCATGGCCATGCGCAGCGGTGACTTCAGCGTAGCTTACCGTAAGCTCGTTATCCAGCAAGGCTTTAACGATTTCGCGCGAGCGGGCAGGCGAAAAGCGCCAATCGCTGGTGAATGAAACCACTAAAAATTGCGCTTTTGCCTGCTTTAAGGCGGCGGTTAAATCATTATTAAAAGGTAGCGCCGGGTCATAATAATCTAAGGCGCGCGTCATGCGTAAATAGGTGTTCGCATCAAATTCGCCGGCAAATTTGTCGCCCTGATAGCGCAGGTACGATTCCATTTCAAACTCTGCATCAAAACTATATTGAATATCATTTTTGAGTTTACGACCAAATTTCGCGCCCATGGCGTCATCACTGAGATAAGTAATATGGCCTAACATACGTGCGATACGTAAGCCGCGGCGAGGTATTGCATTATGCGCATAATAGTCACCACCGTGAAATTCAGGGTCGGTAATAATGGCTTGCCGCGCCACTTCATTAAATGCCATGTTTTGCGCGGTAAGGTTGGGCGCCGAGGCAATGACCAAAGCGTGCCGCACGCGGTTAGGAAAAGCCAACGTCCATTGTAAAGCTTGCATACCCCCTAAACTGCCACCAATCACGGCAGCGAGGCTTGGTAACCCTAAAAAATCGAGTAGCCGCGCTTGCGAATTGACCCAGTCCTCTACGGTGACAATCGGAAAAGCTGACCCCCAAGGTTTACCTGTGGCAGGATTGATGCTCGCTGACCCGGTGCTGCCATGACAGCCACCTAAGTTATTGACGCCAATGACAAAAAACTTATTGGTATCAAGCGGTTTATTCGGGCCGACAAGGTTGTCCCACCAGCCAGGATATTTATCATTTTCGCTGTACTTTCCCGCCACATGGTGCGTACCAGAAAGCGCATGGCAAATGAGCACTGCATTTGATTTATCGTGATTGAGCGTGCCATAGGTTTCATATGCTAAATCAAAAGTAGGCAGCACCGCACCACTCTTTAACGTGAGTGGTGTATCAAAGTGCGCATTTTGTGGCGCGACAATACCAACGGAATTATTTTCAAGCATGCCGCAATTATACTATGGGTTGGCAAAAACAAATGCGATAACGCTGAACAAAGCAAAGGCAAAAGTGAAGTGGAGATGGTGTTAAAGATGATTAGAAATACCCAATATTTTGCAATTAAAAAGTGCATTTTTAAGGACACTTTAAGCACCAACCTTTTTCGATGCTCTGGAAGCCTTATAAATAAAGGCTCGCAGAGCATTATTTTTTTCTCGGCGTAATATAACGCAAAAAATCAAAAAATTATTCAGCCCAATGTGTGCTCACAATGAGCGGATTTTTACCGATGGTCACGCGGTTGTTACCACCAAAATCTTTGATGGTTTCAATTGAAACAAACCCTGTGTTGGCCATTAAATCAGCCACTTTATCAGCCTGATTAAACCCGTGTTCTAACATTAACCAACCTTGTGGTTGAAGATGCACAAGGCTATTTTCAATAATCTGGCGAATATCGTTTAAGCCATCTTCACCAGAACTGAGCGCGCTGATGGGTTCAAAGCGTAAATCACCTTGGCTTAAATGCGCGTCATTTTCTTCAATGTAGGGCGGGTTGCTCACAATCACATCAAACGGCTGATTGTTTAGGTGCTGAAACCAGTTGCTTAAAACAAATTCAACATTATCAATGCTTAAATTTTGCGCATTTTTTTTAGCAACTGCTAAAGCAGCTTTTGAGGCATCCACCGCAATAACGCTAGCTTGCGGGCGATTTTTAGCGATGGCCAATGCAATTGCGCCGCTGCCTGTGCCAAGGTCTAAAATTGATGGATGGGCGGCTATTGGAATTTGTGCTAAAGCGGCTTCAACCAGCGTTTCTGTGTCAGGTCTAGGAATCAAAGTGTCAGGCGTCACCAGCAAATCTAGGCCATAAAACGCGCGACCCCCTAAAATATAAGCGATTGGCTCGCCATTCAAACGACGATTGAGCAATGCTTCAAACGCCGCGTGTTGATTGGCTTGCAGAGCATCGTTTTCATGTGCAATGAGCCATGCGCGGTTCACATTGAGCACATGTTGCAGTAATAGCTGTGCTTCAAGTTTCGCTTCATCATGATTCAATTTTACAGTCGCGAATGCCAAAGCACTTTTAATCGATTGAGTGTTTGGCATTGAGTTAGTCGCTGGGTTTGGCGGAGAGTTTAACAAGGTAAATCTTGATGTTAGATTTTACACGCATTACCTTTTTAGCTTAGTTATCATCACCCAAACTCGCCAACAAATCTGCCTGATGCTCCGCCGATAGCGCGCCAATCAACTCATCCATATCGCCTTCGGTAATCGCATCAATTTTATATAGTGTGAGGTTGATGCGGTGGTCGGTGATGCGTCCTTGCGGATAGTTGTAAGTGCGAATGCGTTCACTTCTGTCGCCCGAGCCAATCAGGTTACGGCGTTCAGAGGCGATTTTACTGTTTTGCTCATCCACTTGTTTGGCTTTAATCCGTGCTGCCAGCACCATCATGGCCTGTGCTTTGTTGCTGTGCTGACTACGCCCATCTTGGCATTCCACCACAATGCCCGTGGGAAAGTGCGTAATACGCACGGCGGAGTCGGTTTTGTTAATGTGCTGCCCGCCAGCACCTGATGCGCGGAAAGTATCAAGGCGAATATCTGCAGGGTTAATCACCACATCACTGACCTCGTCAACTTCAGGCAAAATCGCCACAGTACAGGCGCTGGTGTGAATGCGGCCTTGCGTTTCGGTATCTGGCACGCGCTGCACACGATGCCCGCCACTTTCAAATTTCATTTTTGAATATGCGCCGTAGCCTTCAATTTTGGCGATGATTTCTTTGTAGCCGCCTACTTCACCTTCATTGGCAGAAAGCACTTCGACCTTCCACTTTTGTTTTTCTGCATATCTTGAGTACATTCTAAACAGGTCACCCGCGAACAAGCCAGATTCATCGCCACCCGTGCCAGCACGAATCTCTAAAATGATATTTTTTTCATCATTGGGGTCTTTAGGTAACAACAAAATTTGCAAAGCACTTTCTACGGCTTCTAATTTTGCTTTGCCAGCAGCAATTTCTTCTTGGGCAAACTCTTTCATGTCAGGGTCACTCAGCATGGCTTGTGCTTCTTTGATGTCTGCTTCAGCCTGGGTAAACGCGTGATATTGCTCAACAATCGGCGTGATTTCAGCATGCTCTTGTGTGAGCTTACGGTAGTTATCCATGTTGTTGGTCACGCCTTCACTGCTCATCAGGCGGTTAATTTCTTCTAGGCGCTCACTCAAATTAGCGAGCTTGGTCATCATTGATGGTTTCATCGAATACTTCTTTTAATTGGCTTGAGATTAATGGTTAATTTGGTAAATTTGGCGCAAGGTCTGCTCTAGCCGCGTGTGTTCTTCGCCGTGCGTTTGGTTAAGCGCGTGGCTGGGTGCGTGTAGAAATTTATTCGTGAGGGCGTTACTTAATAGCTCAAGCGCTTTTTCAGGGCTTTCACCTTTCTGAATCAGTTTTAGTGCTTTGTCTAATTCTGCCTTACGGGTATTTTCTGCCTGATCACGTAGTGCTTTAATCGTAGGAATACCGTCACGTTTTTTAAGCCAGTGCATAAAATGCTCAACACGTGAAGCGACAATAATTTCAGCATCGGCGGCGGCCTGCTGGCGATTGCCTAAGCCTTCTTGTACCACTTGGGCTAAATCATCCACGGTGTATAAAAATACATCATCTAAGTCTTTGACTTCAGGTTCCACATCACGCGGCACGCCTAAATCCACCATAAAAATGGGCCGATGGCGGCGCGCTTTAACTGCACGCTCAACCATGCCTAAGCCCACAATGGGTAACTGGCTGGCCGTGCAAGAAATGATAATGTCGTAGTCTGCAAAATGTGCGGGTAATTCTTGTAACAAAATGGCCTCGCCGCCAATTTTTTCGGCTAAGGCTGCGCCGCGCTCCAAAGTACGGTTGGCTATCGTCATTTGCTTTGGTTTTTGTGCGGCAAAATGGTCTGCGCAGAGTTCTATCATCTCACCTGCGCCAATAAACAGCACTTTTTGCTCGCTAATGTTGCCAAAAATGCGTTGCGCTAACTTAACCGCTGCAGCCGACATGGAAACAGAATTTGCCCCAATATCGGTATTGGTGCGTACTTCTTTGGCTACTTCAAAGGTCCGTTGAAAAAGCTTGTGCAGCAAGGTGCCCAGAGTGCCGGCCTCTTGCGCAATTTTGACGGATTGCTTGAATTGACCCAAAATTTGCGGCTCGCCTAACACCATGCTATCTAGCCCAGAAGCGACACGGAACGCATGCTTTACTGCTTCATCATTCGGGAGCGTATAAATATAGGGCTGAATCGCGTCTTTATCCAGTTTGTGATATTGAGAAAGCCAGTTGAGCGGTTTTTGCGGATTATCGGTGCTGCAATAGAGTTCGGTGCGGTTGCAGGTGGATAAAATAGAGGCTTCAGTGGCGTCATGCAAGGTGAGTTCACGCAGTGCGCCCGCGAGACGGTCGCTATTAAAAGCAACATGCTCTCGAATTTGAATGGGGGCGGTGGTGTGGTTTACACCAATTACATAAAGCTGCATAGGTGTAATTTTCTCGTATTGGCTAGGGTTAAGCAAGAAGCTTATTTTTTTGTTTGCGCTTTGCAAGCAGTGTAAGCAATCTTTTCACCATCATTGAGCGTGGTTTCATCTCCGTTAATCACCAGTGAAATTGCACCGCTACTGTAGCGGCCAGCACCGCTCGAAGATTTTGGTAAACTTACTTCATGGTCTGGGTAAATTAGCCAAGCTTCATTGCCGTTGTTGAGCATGCGCACATGAAATTGCTTATTCCCTTCACAGAGATAAGTTATAGCATCTTGTGGGGTGCGCGCATTTTCTTTTGAACCAGTACTAAATGGATTTAAGTTTATAGAACTGCACGCAGATAACAATGCCGCTAAAGTGATGGCGAACAATATCGGTTTTAGATGAAAATACATGGTGAGGTCCTATAAGTTTAAAAATTGAGTTAATTTTACTTGGAAATAACCTGAGAGCGTAGTGATTCAGTTGCACTGCCACCTGCGCGCGTGAGTCGGTCGCGTACCGCAGCCCAAATAGGCGTATCAGGGGGGAGTTCTACTAATAGTTGATTCACTTGTAAGGCATCTAGCTCATGAAGCGTGCGATAAAGTGCTTCAGCAACTTCTTGTGGTTGATTGATGAGCCGCATGATTTTGCAAGAAGGCTTATCACCATCACCAATTAACAGCGCTGCACAGGTTTGATTTGCAAGCTGTATTGCCTCGCATGCGTGCACAAGGTCAGCCCTGTTATTAAACAAATACACTGAAGTGCATGGCGAATAATGCAAAAGATGTTGTCCAGGAACTTTTGGTGTTAGTGTATCAAGGTTGTTTCGGTTGGTTTTATCAACATTCATCGGTGGTCTACCTGCAACAAGTGCGATTTCAGCCTCGCTAATCATACCGGGCCGTAACAATTGCCAATTACCATTAGATGCAACGCTAACAATGGTTGATTCAATGCCAACAGCACATGCGCCGCCATCCAGCACAGGCACGTGCGTTCCTAATCCCATCTCAACATGCTCGGCTGTTGTTGGGCTTAATTGCGTAAATAAATTGGCAGAAGGCGCGGCAACACTTAAGCCACTTAACTCAAGTAAAGCAAGCGTGGTTGGGTGGTTAGGCACCCGCAAAGCGATTGTTGCCTCATTACCGCGCAGCACGCGGGACACATGATCTTGTGCGGGCAATACTAAAGTCAGTGGGCCGGGCCAGAAGGTCTGAGCTAGCTTCACGGCGGTTTCTGGAAAATCAGTGACCCACGAATACACTTGATTAATATTGCCAATGTGCACGATTAAAGGATGGTCAGCAGGCCGCTGCTTAGTGGCAAATATCTTTTGCAAAGCACTATCGTTGCTGGCATCAGCCGCCAAACCATAGACCGTTTCAGTGGGAATTGCGACAACTTCGCCACTTTTTAATATTGTTGATGCTTGCGCTAAACTTACGTGCATAACGATTTAAACCATTGCCCAAAGCGCCATTTTACTACTTACTGCTTGTTTACAATATTAAATCCCCTGATATCGATAATATTTGCATGACTATCAGTTAAAATAACGACTCTTAATTAACTAAAGAATTATTCATGAATCAAGTGGCTGTTAATCAAATTACTGTTGAAAATAATCCTGCACAAAGTCGCTTAGATGCGCTGGGCGTAAGCAAGTGGCCCACTTGGCAAAAAGAAGTGTCTACTTTTTCGTGGACATTTCCAGAGCAAGAGATTGCTTATATTTTAGACGGTGAATGTGTGGTGACGACCTGTTGTGGCAATGTAGTGAGTTTTGGTAAAGGTGATTTAGTGACCTTTCCAGCAGGCACCAAAATTACTTGGGAGGTCAAACAGCCGCTACATAAGCATTATCAGTTAGACGGCACTTTAATCGGCCGCATTTACCGACGCATCAAAATTGCACTAAAACTTTAGGTTGGACACAATATGTTACTCATGATCGACAATTATGATTCTTTCACCTACAACCTCGTGCAGTATTTCGGCGAGCTTGGGCAAGATGTGCAAGTTTATCGTAACGATGAGATTGATTTAAAAAAAGTTGCAGCGCTAAAGCCGCGCCATATTGTAATTTCACCTGGCCCATGTACACCGAATGAGGCGGGCATTAGCGTGCCCTTAATTCACGAGTTCGCTGGCAAAATTCCGCTACTGGGTGTTTGCTTGGGACATCAAAGCATTGGCCAAGCCTTTGGCGGCAAGATTATTCATGCTAAACAACTCATGCATGGCAAAACTTCACTGATTCATCACAAAAATATGGGTGTTTTTAAGGGCTTGCCCAATCCTTATACGGCAATACGCTACCATTCATTGGTCATTGAGCGTGAAACTATTCCAGATTGTTTAGAGATTACCGCATGGACCGATGATGGCGAGATTATGGGCGTGAAACATAAAACGCTTGCGGTAGAAGGCGTGCAATTTCATCCAGAATCTATCCTGACTGAATATGGCCATGAACTGCTGGATAATTTCTTAAAAGCTTATTAACTGAGGTTTTGGACATGTTCAAACAGGCGCTCAACCAACTGCTCGCGCGTGAAGATTTAAGTTTTGACACCATGCTGTCGGTCATGCAACAAGTCATGGGCGGCGAACTTACGCCTGCACAAATTGCCGCCCTTTTGGTGGCGTTGCGCATGAAAGGTGAAACGGTCGAAGAAATATCCGCTGCCGCAACGGTGATGCGCAGCCTTTCTACCAAAGTGGATATTCAAGACCATGCTTATTTGGTCGATACCTGTGGCACAGGTGGTGACGGTATCCAAACATTTAATGTGTCTACGGCTTGTGCATTTGTTGCCGCTGCCGCTGGCGCAAAGGTGGCGAAGCATGGTGGGCGCTCGGTGTCGTCAACTTGCGGCAGTGCTGATGTGCTTGAAGTGCTGGGGGTGAATGTGAATCGCACACCTGCACAAGTGGCAAACAGTGTGAATACTATTGGTATCGGCTTTATGTTTGCGCCAAATCATCATAGTGCGATGAAACACGCGGCACCCGTCCGCAGAGAATTGGGCGTACGCACAATTTTTAATCTGCTTGGCCCACTTACCAACCCGGCTTCAGCCAAGCGACAAGTGATGGGCGTGTTTGATAAACACTTAACAACAAAACTTGCGCATGTGTTGCAGTATTTAGGCGCTGAACACGTATTGGTGGTGCATGGTGAAGATGGCATGGATGAAATCTCATTTTCAGGCGACACATTTGTGGCTGAACTAAAAAGCGGCAAAATCCATGAATACACGCTTAACCCTGCGCATTTTGGGTTGCCCCATCATGAGCTCAACCAAATTCAAGTTGAAAATGCTGAACAATCTAAAGCGATTATTTTAGATGTGCTCAACGGTAAACAAGGCGCAGCACGAGATATTGTATTGTTGAATGCGGGTGCGGCAATTTATGTATCAGGCGCAGTTGATAGCTTAGCTTCCGGTGTCAAAAAAGCAGCAGAAGTCATTGATAACGGTGCCGCGTTGGCAAAGCTTGAAGCCTTAAAGAAACAAGTAGAAGCATGAAGAAATATTTATTTCTGTTTGTCTTGTTAAGCGTGATCGTTGCTTGTAAACAAAATACAAGTAGCTTAGGCACTGGCGATACAACTGCAGTAGCACAAAGTGAGGATAAAGGTTTAGCGGTTTCGCCAAATGAAAATGCCTCGCTTATAGAAGCTTTTCAACACAAGAAAAGCAATCTTTTTGTTGAGGGCAGTGGGGTTGTAAAGAAGTTACTGCCAGATGACAATAAGGGCTCACGCCATCAAAAATTTTTAGTGACTATTTCAGATGCGCAAATATTATTGTTTGCGCACAATATTGATTTAGCCAAGGCTGTACCAATCGCTGTGGGTGATATGGTTCAGTTCAGAGGTGAATATGTGTATAACCCAAAAGGAGGAGTTGTGCATTGGACGCATCATGATCCACAATCAAAAATCGAGGGCGGTTGGATTAAACACAACGGCCAAATTTACCAATAAGCAGAAACGATTATGTCTGACATTTTAAATAAAATTTTAGCAACCAAACAGCAAGAGATAGCCAAAAGCAAAGCAGCGGTTAGCCTAGAGCAACTACAAAAACAAGCCGAGGCACAAGGCTACCCACGCGATTTTGTTGGAAATATCTTTGCCAAAGTCAGCGCGAACAAACCGGCGGTGATTGCCGAAATCAAAAAGGCCAGCCCGTCAAAAGGCGTGATTCGTGAAAATTTTAACCCGGCAGAAATTGCAAAGAGCTATGAAAAAGGCGGCGCAGCCTGTTTGTCAGTGCTTACTGACGTTGAGTATTTTCAAGGCAGTGCCGAGTACTTAAAACAAGCAAGAAAAGCTTGCAAACTGCCAGTGCTGCGCAAAGACTTTATGATTGACCCTTATCAGGTGTTTGAAGCAAGGGCGATGGGGGCAGACTGCATCTTGCTGATTGTAGCGGCACTTGAAATTCAGCAAATGCGCGCCTTAGAGCAGCTTGCCCACGATTTAGGCATGGCGGTGCTGGTTGAAGTGCATAATGCAGATGAGTTAGCGCTTGCTTTGCAGTTAGACACCCCTCTCATCGGCATCAATAACCGCAATTTACGCACTTTTGAAGTGACCTTGCAAACCACATTAGACTTATTAAAAGTATTGCCAGAAGACCGTTTTGTGGTCACGGAGTCAGGCATTTTTACACCAGAAGATGTGAAGTTAATGCAAGACAATGATGTGCATGCATTCTTGGTTGGCGAGGCGTTTATGCGCCAGCCAGACCCAGGCGCCGAGTTGGCAAGAGTGTTTGGCCTTTAAAAAATTAATGAAAGTCATGTCGAGGTAAACCGTATGAGCTATCCATATTCCCGCCCACGCCGCCTACGTAAAGATGAGTTTTCACGCCGTTTGGTGCGTGAAAACGTGCTAACGACTAGTGATCTGATTTATCCGGTTTTTGTATTAGATGGCGAAAATCGTATTGAAGAAGTTGCATCCATGCCAGGTGTTAAACGGCAAAGTATCGATATTTTGCTTAAAACGGCAGCTGAATGTGTGCAGCTGGGCATTCCTGCAATCGCGTTATTTCCTGTTGTTGATAGCCAATTTAAAAGTTTAGATGCAGCAGAAGCCTACAACCCAGAAGGCTTAGCGCAGCGCGCAGTGGCGGCGCTTAAAGCTGCTTATCCAATGCTGGGCGTGATTACGGATGTCGCTCTAGACCCTTTCACCACGCACGGTCAAGATGGCTTGATTGATGATTCAGGCTACGTGCTAAATGACGAAACCATTGAAGTGTTAGTTAAACAGGCTATTTCTCACGCCAATGCAGGGGCTGATATTGTCGCACCAAGCGACATGATGGATGGTCGCGTCGGTCAAATCCGCGAGGCCTTAGAAAGCTCAGGCAATATTCACACCAAAATTTTGGCCTATTCTGCTAAGTATGCCTCTGCCTTCTATGGACCTTTTAGAGATGCTGTCGGTTCTGCAGGCAATCTCGGTAAGGGCAATAAATACACCTATCAAATGGACCCAGCCAATAGTGATGAAGCCATGCAGGAAGTGGCGCTGGATATTTCAGAAGGTGCAGATATGGTGATGGTGAAGCCGGGGTTGCCGTATTTAGACATTGTGCGCCGTGTGAAAGATGAGTTTGGCGTACCAACGTTTGCATATCAAGTGAGTGGTGAATATGCCATGTTGAAAGCAGCCGCGCAAAATGGCTGGTTGGATGAAAAGGCGTGCGTGATGGAGAGTTTGTTGGCGTTTAAACGGGCTGGCGCGGACGGGATTTTGACTTATTTTGCTATGGATGTGGCAAGGTGGTTGAAAGATAAGTAATGACTGTTAATTTGAGTTGGAATATGAATTAAACTCGCAGTTTAGCAGAGAAGAGTTTTGGCAAACCTCAACGAGAGCTTTTAACTCTTATACAAAACCATTCAATCACAGATTTTCTCACGCACAATACCATTTTCAAGAAATTGAAAGGCTTCTTAAAGAGTCAATTAATGAAAAATTGGCAGAAAAAGATCTTATTAAAATACTTTTTAGTAGATATTAATGAATTTCAGCCACCACTTAATAAAAATTAAAGCGCATATGATTGCTTGTGCTCAAGCTATTCATTCAATTACAGATATTTTTGCACATGCAGTGTATTTTGCATTAGGTTTGAATTTAACAAAAAACCGCTTAAGGATAAAGATATTAATTTTAAAAATTGATTGAAAGTATAAATGAAGATAGATTTTTAGTTGTTCGAAAAAGCACGACTGAACTTCGTGAACACGATTTATACAAAGAGCTAGAAGGCTTGGTGGTTCAGGGGAAGCATAGAGGACTCAAAGAGCCAGTTATTTCAATAAATTACGAAGAAAATAAAAGTGCTTATAGCTATAACTTGAATTACCCATCTTTTGCTTTTAATGACAAGCTACAATCAGAACGTGAGTTCCAAGAATTTTTATCGCCAATATATGCAGTGACTTCTAAGATGACGGTACGCACGGGAATTTTAATCAATCAGATTTTATCTAAGTAGCTTGCCTTCTGATTGGAAATACCTTTTTCGCCTCCAGGCGAGTTACTTTCTTTTGCTTGTATTTTTCTTTTAAAAGCGCTGTTTTTAGTCTCACCCTTTTTCGATGCTCTGAAAGCCTTATAAATAAAGGCTTCCAGAGGCATAAAAAATTCTCGGGCGTTTTTAGGGTTGTTTTAAGTGTTTGCGATGAGGTTTTTGACGGTGCTAATATCTGCGCGTTCTGCATTGCTGCCGTTGGCTGCGCGTTTGGTGGGTACGCGTATTTCATCAAATTCAAATACACTGAGTTTGATGATGCCAGTGATTGTTTCGAGTGAAAAAATCGGCACTTTTTTGCGTGCATCCATTTTTTTGTCGCGTTTGCCATCATTCAGAATGCGGTAGGATTTTTCGTTGGTTTCAAACGGAATATCTTGGTTCAGTAAAAACATTTCCACTTCTTTGAGGCTGTCGGCAAATAAGTGAATGTGCGTTTCTGTGCCTAATCCTGCGGTGCCATCTAGCACCGCACCGGTTAAATAGGGGTTGAATTTTTCGAGCAGTTGCATGGTAAAGAGCGCATTTTTGCGTAAGGCGCGCAGGTTTTCAGGTTGCGCTTCACTTAAAAACAACGCGTTATAGCGCTTGAGTTCTTCTTCAATTTCAGTGTTTGAAGGCAGTACGCTGTTATCGAGCGCGCCAATTTGCCGCCCTGCTTTATTTTTGGCGTATGAGAAATCCGAGATGCCGTCTTCTGCCATCATTTGCGCGGCTTTTTGAGCAATCAGTTGCCGCAATTGGGTTGGGTTTTCTTTCGCCATGGTTGCTTGCTCGTAGCATTTAATTCAATTTGTATTTAACATTTTTGCAGCAGCATTTTGTGGATCTGCGTTGCTATTTTCTGGCTTTGCTTGATTAGCAGCGTTGTTAGGCGGCGATAAAACAACCTCAGGCTGTAATACTTTTTGTGCCTGATTTTGTTGCGCATTTGCATCTTCTCCGTCAGTTTCAGCATTATCATCTGTTAATTCCTCTTCACCGAATAAAGGCGGGAGCGGCTCTTCGTGTGTTGGAGGAGGGTTTTCATGGTAGAAGTATTCTAAAATGCCGCTACTGCTACGGGTGCCAGTCGCAGGGTCAATGTTAATGGCCACAACCCCTTCAGGCATGCGCATGGCCATTTCTGGCACACCATTTAGGGCCACGGCCATGTACTTAATCCAGATAGGCAATGCGGCGGCACCGCCTGTTTCACCTCTGCCCATGTTGCGCGGCTTGTCAAAACCAATCCAAGCAATCCCTACCTGCTTTGGGCTGTAGCCTGTAAACCACGCGTCTTTGTGGTCATTGGTGGTGCCGGTTTTACCTGCAATGTCGGTGCGTTTAAGTGAGAGCGCTTTGGTGGCGGTGCCGTTTTGAACAACACTTTGCAGCATGGAGTTCATAATGAACGCATTGCGTGCATCAATCACGCGGGGCGCATCTTTACCCGCGCGCTGATATTTTGATTGCATAATCACCTTGCCGTTACTATCAACAATTTTGGTGATGATGTTCGGTTTGACCAAATAGCCACCATTGGCAAAGACCGCGTAGGCAGTTGCCATTTCCCAAGGCGTTGTTGAACCCGCACCTAAAGCTAGCGTGAGGTAAGGTGGGTGGTCTTTCGCTTTAAAGCCAAATCGTGTTAGATAGCTTTGGGCGTAGCTGGGGCCAATCTTTTCAAGTATGCGGATAGCTACCGTATTAATCGATTGCGTTAACGCTTTCCTCAGGCGTACAGGGCCTCTGAAATCGTTGTCATAGTTTTGTGGTGACCACGCATCATCACCCGTTTCGGCCGCAGAAAAGCTCAGCGGTGCATCATCCACAATAGAGGCGGCGGTGTATCCTTTTTCTAACGCCGCCGAGTAAATAAACGGTTTTAAGCTTGAGCCCGGTTGGCGGTGCGCCTGTGTGACATGATTAAATTTGTTTCGACTGAAATCAAAACCACCCACAAGTGCACTTACTGCACCTGTTTCTGGGTCTATGGCAATAAATGCAGATTCAACTTCAGGCAGTTGCACAACGCGCCATGCGTCAGCCAAATTTGTACCGTCACTCTTTTTAGTTGCAGTCTTAATGACACGAATCACAGCGCCTGGCTTCAATAAGCGTTTTTCAGGATCTTTTTCTTTGAGCGTTTTTTCAATTAATTTCAGCCCGTTACCAGTAACTTCAATGTCATCGCCATACTTGGTATGGGCAAATATAGATTTAGGCGTGATTTTAGTAATAATTGCAGGAATTAAATTTGCATACACTTCAAATTCATCTAAAGCATCATCTAATGCAGTTTTATCGTCCCTGGAAGTTATCGCGTCGAGGGTCAATATTTTTTCAGGTCCGCGGTAACCGTGACGCATGTCGTAATCGAGCACACCTTCGCGAACCGCATTGTTTGCGGCGAGTTGATTAGCTTTGCGGATCGTCGTATAGACTTTTAAACCGCTCGTGTATATTTCATCCTGATATTTCGCATACAAATTTTCGCGCACAATTTCAGCAACATAATCAGCAGATAAACTACTACGTTCTTGTTTAGCACTTTTAAAATTTAAAGGCTGTTTTAGCGCCTCTTGATAAGCTTCTTCTTTTAAAAAGCCAAATCTAAGCATATCGCGCAACACCTCATGCTGCCGACCAATGGCGCGTTTAGGGTTGGTAAATGGATTGTATCCAGAAGGTGCCTTAGGTAATCCTGCCAGCAATGCGATTTCAGCAAGATTGAGTTTTTCAAGCGGCTTGTCGTAATAAGCTTGAGCCGCAGCAGCAAAACCATAGGCACGTTGGCCTAAATAAATTTGATTTAAGTACAGTTCTAGAATTTTATCCTTACTTAAATTCCGCTCAATTTTAACGGCAAGTAATGCTTCGTTAATTTTAGTAATAATCGTGCGCTTACCATTTGGTGGCGTAAAAAAGTTTTTGGCCACCTGCATGGTAATAGTGCTGGCACCCTCACGGCCTTTACCAGTGATATTGTTTTTAATGGCACGAACAACCCCTGTTGTATCAACACCGGCATGCTGATAAAAACGACGGTCTTCAATGGCTAAAACGGCATCTTTCATGGCCTGAGGAACGTTTTCAATCTTGATATAAGCGCGACGCTCCTCACCGAACTCACCAATCAAGTGGCCATCCTCAGAAAAGACCTGCAATGGTAATTTTGGATGATAATCTGTGAGTGCTTCAAGCGATGGCAGTGAGGGATATATGATTGCTGCGGCTATTGCTATTAGCGCCGCAACAGACATGCAACTGACAAAAATTGCTAGAAAAATATAATGCCACCATTTGTTAAGCGTCATAGAATTTATCAGTCCACATAGTCTTAAGAGTTCGCAGCATTATAAATTGCCAAGCGCAATTCTGCGAATAAACAATGTAATTAAGTATTTATTTTGTATCAATTCTGTAACAAATAGGTATATAAACATTATTGTTAAATGTAAAGAAATTAAAAATTACTTTACAGGGGTTAAAGTTGTTGATAGGATTTAAAGTAGTTTATTAGAAGTTTACGTAACTATTTAACTTTGAGAGGGAATTTCGATTTGAAATTCAATTTGTTTACAGAATCAACGCCGCCACTCGTCGGGGTGGATATCAGCTCGACTGCTGTGAAAATGGTTGAGCTCAGTGACAATGGTCGCGGCGGCTACAAGCTTGAGGGTTATTCCATCTCAGCTTTACCTAAAGAAGCGATTGTAGACGGTAACATTGGTGACCTTGAGAAGGTAGTTGACGGCGTGAAGCTAGCATGGAAACTGTTAGGCTCTCGAGAAAAACGCGTGGCGCTAGCGCTACCTGCCTCCGCAGTTATTAGCAAAAAAGTGCTGATGAGTGCTGGTTTACGTGAAGAGGATATGGAAGTACAGGTAGAGGCTGAAGCCAATCAGTATATTCCCTTCTCGCTAGATGAAGTAAACATTGACTTTCAGGTGATAGGCGCGGCGCCAAATAACCCAGATGAAGTTGAAGTGTTAATTGCGGCAGCCCGTAAAGAAAAAATTGAAGACCGTGTAGCGGCTGCTGAGGGTGCGGGGCTTAAAGTGACGGTGATGGATGTTGAAAACTATGCCACTGAAGCTGCATATAGCTTGGTGGCAAGCCAGTTACCTAATTCAGGGCGCGAGCAGACAGTGATGATTGTGGATATTGGCGCATCCATGATGCATGTCAATGTGCTGCACGATAATAAATCGGTCTATATGCGTGATCAAAGTTTTGGTGGTGGTCAATTGACACAGGAAATTCAACGCCGTTTTGGCTTGTCTACTGAAGAATCAGAAATTGCGAAACGTAAGGGTGGTTTGCCTGAAAGTTATGAGGGCGAAGTATTGCAACCATTTATGCAAGCGCTTGCAACTGAAGTGGCGCGCGCAGTGCAGTTTTTTACGAGTTCAACCCAATACAATCGTGTTGATAACATACTTTTGGCAGGCGGTTGCGCAGCAATACCTTCAGTTGACGTGCTGGTACAAGAGCGCACCCAAGTGCATACGGTTGTTGCTAATCCATTCCACAGCATGACAATCAGCTCAAAACTCAAGCAGCAACAAGCTGCAATAGACGCCCCTGCACTGTTTGTGGCGTGTGGGTTGGCAATGCGAGGTTTGTCAATATGATACGCGTTAATCTGTTACCACATCGTCAGGTCAAACGTGCTGAACGTCAGCGCGAGTTCGGCCTGATGGCAGCTTTTGCAGCATTTGCTGCTGCGGCAATTATCTTCTTAGGTTATACCTTCATAAGTAGCCAGGTAGAAGCACAAACAGCACGAAATTCCCGGTTAGACGAAGCAATAGTGAAATTAGATAAAGAAATCGCGGACATTAAAGATTTGAAAGATCAAATCAGTATTATGCTGGATAGAAAGCAAGTGGTTGAAAACTTACAAACGAATCGCAGTCAATCGGTCGTTGTGCTAGATGAAATTAGTAGGCAGTTACCAGAAGGTATGTACCTAAAAAGCATTAAACAACAAGGTAACTCCATCACCCTTGAGGGTGTAGCTGATACAAATTCTCGAGTGGCAACTTTAGTGCGTAATTTCTCAACTTCCAACTGGCTAGACACGCCTACGCTGGTGGAAATTCGATCTGTCTCGCCAGATACACAAAAATCTCAGAAACAGAATGTATTTACATTGGGCGTGAATGTTAAATCACCCAAAACGGAAGAAGATAGTTCACCAACCGGCACTGTAAGTGGTGGGAGTCAACAATGAAGTTAGAAGATTTTAATAATATTGATTTTAAAAATGCAGGTAGTTTGCCGGGTGCGGTTAAAGCTGTTTTGTTGCTTATATTATTTTTGGTTATCTTTGCTGTGGGTTACTGGTATTTTTGGACAGAGGCCTTTGATGCGCTAGAAGCTGAAAAAGTAAAAGAGCAAGAATTGCGTACAGTATTTCTAGATAAAAAAGCGCAGGCAATTAATTTAGAAGGTTATCGGCAACAGATGGTGGAAATAGAAAAAACTTTTGGTGCCTTACTTAAACAGTTACCAGACAAATCACAAATGGATGGCTTGTTGACAGATATCAACCAAGCGGGCTTGGCGCGCGGATTAGAGTTTGAACTATTTAAACCCGGACAAGAAACACAAACGGAATTTTATGCTGAGATGCCTATTTCGATAAGAGTTTTAGGTAATTATCACGACTTGGGTGCCTTTGCCACGGACATTTCTAAGCTATCGCGGATTGTTACGCTAGGCGATATTTCAATTATCGCTAGCAGTAAAGAGGGTAAGCAAGCTACAAATGCTAACTTAATTATGGAAGCCACGGCTAAAACTTACCGCTATTTGGATGCCAGTGAAATTGCCGCTAAGAAAAAAGCCGATAGTGAAGCTTTGGCTAAGAAAGGTTGAGTGGTCAAGTGAATATAAGTACAAAACAGCGGATTTTTTTATATCGAGTACCTCGATTGCTAATGATTGGCGTCATTTCGGCTGGTTTATTTGCATGTAGCGGCGAGCAAGGTGATGATCTTGACGAATTTATGAAAAATGCTGGAAATGACATGCAAGCAAGAATTAAGCCCCTGCCAGAGGTGAAGCCTTATCTGGCCTTGCAATATAATGCGGACAATTCACTCAGTGATCCATTTAAAGCCCGTAAAGCAACCACCAAAGCTTCAGGCATACTGCCCAATCTTAGTCGCCCTAAAGAGCCAATGGAAGCCTACCCGTTGGAGAGTATTAAATACGTGGGTCATTTATCTAAGGGTAAACTCACTTATGCATTGCTAAGAACACCAGATAGCGGCATTCAGCAAGTGAAAATAGGTAACTTTATTGGGCAGAATTATGGCATGGTCACTCAAATTACAGACAGTGAAGTAGTGCTAAAAGAAATTGTGCAGGATGATTTGTCTGGGGACTGGGTAGAACGCGTTACGAGTTTAACATTGCAAGAATAGTCCTTTGTTTAAATAGTGGGTAAAAATTTTTAGTATTAAAGCGTTTTAAATATTTAAAGCGACTTAAGAAATCAGGGTGAAATAATGAAAACACAATTGATGGTTAAATCTTTAGCGCATGCATGCATGTGGATTTTATTTGCAACTTTTGTTGGATTTTCTCATGCAGAAGATCAATCTATGCTTGCAAATAAAATTGAAAGTGTGGATTTTTCAACGTTGCCCGGAGGTCGAGTCAGCATTCGCATTAAAACAACGGAACCGCTGGTGAATGCTCCAGCAGGTTTTACACTAAGCGACCCAGCACGGATTGCGCTAGATTTTCCTAAAGTTGGGAACGGTCTTGCGAAAAATAATATCACAGCTGGCCAAGGGGAACTGAAAAGTATCACTCTGGCACAAGCTAAAGATCGCACGAGAATGGTGTTGAATTTAACAAAAAATGTAGGATATACAACAAGTTTGAGTGGCAACGAATTAACCGTGATGTTGCAAGCCAATGCTGCAGGCGCAGCCACAGTTGTAGAAACTAAATTCTCTGAGCCTGCACTGGGTAGCCAGCAAAATGCCATCAGCAATGTTGATTTTGCACGTGGTAAAAATGGCGAAGGTCGAATCATTGTAGACTTGTCTGATTCAAATTCAGCAATCAATATCAAACAGAAGGGTAAGACAATTACTGTAGACTTTGTTAATACGGACGTTCCAGCCAATTTGCAGCGTCGTTTAAACGTGACAAACTTTAACACTCCCGTTATTTATGTTGATACGATGAAACAAGGCAATAATGGACGTATGGTAATTGAGCCCAAAGGCAATTGGGAGCATTCAGCCTATCAGGCGGATAAGAAATTTATTATCGACGTGCGTCAGGTGGTAGAAGATCCGAATAAACTTGTGCGTGGTAATAAACCTGGGTACAACGGTGAGAAATTATCATTAAATTTCCAGAATATTGAAGTACGCTCAGTTTTACAGGTAATCGCAGACTTTACTGGGCTAAATATTATTACGAGTGACACTGTATCTGGCAACTTAACGCTACGCTTAAAAGATGTGCCATGGGACCAAGCGCTAGATATCATTACGCAAAGTAAGGGTTTAGCGATGCGTAAAACAGGCAATGTGATTATTGTGGCACCAGCTGAAGAGTTGGCAGCGAAGGAAAAGCAGGCGCTTGAAGCTATTCAGCAGATAGATGATTTAGAGCCGTTACGCACAGAAGTGTTTACACTCAAATATATGAAAGCGGAGTCTTTGACAAATATATTAAGTGACCCAAAGCAGAAAATTTTGTCAAAACGTGGGAGTGCGGTGCTTGACCCCCGTACTAACACGGTATTTGTGCAGGACACACCTAAATATCTTGAGCAAGTACAAGCTATCATTAATAGAACAGATGTACCAGTTAGGCAGGTAATGATTGAGTCACGCTTAGTGATTGCGGATGATAAATATGGCAAAGCGCTTGGCGCAAGGTTCGGCGTAACGCAAACATCTACACCAGGCAGAAGTTCAAGTACTATTAGTGGCTCAATGGGTAATAGGCCGACATCCTTTTCAGGTGGAACGTTAACTCAGGGTAATCACAATGGCGCTGTGCAAACGGCTCTTACAGATCAGTACCTTGGTGGTAATGCAGTTTTAACAAGCTCGGATGGACAACCAGACTTGCAAACTAACTTACCAGTGGCAAATGCATTTGGTTCTTTTGCTTATAGCTTATTTCATCTTCCAGCTGGATTGCTTCTTAACTTGGAGTTAACAGCGATGGAGTCCGATAAGCGAGGAAAAGTTGTTTCTAGTCCACGTGTAACTACGGCTAATCAACATAAAGCAAAAATTGCTCAGGGTACGGAAATTCCTTATTTAGAAGCAAGCAGTAGCGGTGCCGCGACGGTCTCTTTTAAACCGGCCGTACTTAGTTTAGAGGTGACACCCCAAATTACACCTGACGATAAAATCATCATGGATATAGATGTTAAAAAAGATCGTGTGGGTCAGTTATTTGGTCTTAACCAAATTCCATCAATTGATACTCAGAATATACAAACACAAGTGCTAGTAGGAAATGGTGAAACGGCAGTACTTGGCGGGATTTATGAGCAAATTGAACGTGATGAAGTAGATAAAGTGCCATTTTTTGGAGATTTGCCAGTAATGGGTAACCTATTTAAGCGCAAAACAAAACAAAATGACAAAACAGAGTTGCTGATATTCATCACACCAAAATTAATGGATGATAATTTAGGCTTACGTTAATAGTACATCAGCAGCTAAATCTGACAGAAACCTCAGTTTGTCTTAAAATGCCCATCATAACAGTGATGGGCATTTTGCTTTTTAATTTAGGTAAAAATGTAGTGGGTGGTTTCGTTTGGAAAATATTTTTTTTATTGGTTTAATGGGCGCAGGTAAAACGACCATTGGCCGCCTTATAGCTAAACAATTGGGCATGACTTTTTATGACTCTGACCATGAAATTGAGCGTAAAACGGGCGTTAAAATCCCGCTGATTTTTGAATTAGAAGGTGAGGCTGGGTTTCGTAAACGTGAGAGTGCCGTTATTGAGGAATTGAGTAAGCTTAAAAATGTCGTGGTCGCTACGGGTGGTGGCGCTGTGCTGTTACCTGAGAACCGTACTTTTTTAAAAGGTAATGGCAAGGTAATTTATTTGCGCGGAAATGTGCATGATTTATGGTTGCGTACCAGAAATGACAAATCTCGCCCTTTGTTACAAGGTGGCAATATCAAGCAAAAATTAGAGCAGCTTTTTATAGAGCGTGACCCAATTTACACGGCATTAGCAGATTGTGTGGTCAATACTGGCCCGCAATCCGCAAATGAAATTACGCATTATATAGAGCAGTTATTAAGTAACCCTAAACCAAAATAAATTAAATTTTAAATATGCAAACACTTAATGTTGAACTCGCCAGTAGAAGTTACCCCATTCATATTAGTCGTAATTTATTATCACAAGCGGAATTAATTTTGCCCTACCTTAAGCGCAAGCAGGTGGCTATCGTCACAAATACCACTGTTGCGCCACTGTACTTAGATAAATTAAGCAAAACGCTGATTAATGCTGGCGTTCGAGTAACCCCGATTATATTGCCTGATGGTGAAGCCTATAAAAACAGTGAAACACTCAATAAAATTTACGATGCATTGTTAGAAAATCGCTCCGAGCGCAGTACAACGCTTATTGCGCTTGGTGGCGGTGTGATTGGTGATTTAACGGGTTATGCCGCTGCCACTTATCTAAGAGGCGTACCCTTTATTCAAATTCCAACAACTTTGCTTTCACAGGTAGATTCTTCAGTGGGTGGAAAAACTGGCATTAACCATCCGCTGGGCAAAAACATGATTGGTGCTTTTTATCAGCCTCAAGTAGTGCTGGCAGATATAGATACCTTGCAAACCTTGCCGCCACGCGAGTTCTCAGCTGGCGTGGCGGAGGTGATTAAGTATGGGCTAATTCGGGATGCAGATTTTTTTGATTGGCTTGAAGTCAATATGGAAAAACTCATGGCGCTAGATGATGCCGTACTAAGCTACGCCATTTATAGGTCTTGCCAAAACAAAGCTGAAGTCGTCGCACGTGACGAACATGAAAATGGTGAAAGAGCCTTGCTTAATTTGGGCCATACTTTTGGGCACGCAATCGAAAATGCCATGGGTTATGGCGTGTGGTTGCATGGTGAAGCCGTAGCCGCTGGGACGATGATGGCGGCACGTTTATCGGAACGTATGGGCTGGCTAACTAATCAAGATGTTCAACGTATTCATGCAATATTCACAGCAGCAAACTTACCATTAAACGCACCAAAATTGGGAGTTGAAAAATATCTGAACTTAATGCAGTTAGATAAAAAAGTAGCGGATGGAAAAATTAGACTGGTGCTTCAGCAGGGTATTGGAAAATCAGTGATTACCAGTGATTATGATATTGAAAAGTTAAGAGAAACATTGGCGTTATGATAAATTTCACATTGTTTGCGGTCACTGACCGCGAACAATGTAACACATAAAAGAAATCTAATACATGAACACTCTCGCCCCCTACGCCGCCAATCCAGCACACACAATAGGCCGCCAATTTAATGAGCCAGCATCAGCACCGCGCAATGCGTTTCAGCGCGATCGTGACCGCATTATTCACTCAACCGCTTTTCGGCGCTTAGAATATAAAACGCAAGTGTTTGTAAATCACGAAGGTGACTTATTTCGCACCCGTTTAACACACAGCTTAGAAGTTGCCCAGCTCGCGCGCGGCATTGCGCGCACCTTAAATTTGCATGAAGACCTAACAGAAGCCATTGCCCTCGCGCATGATTTAGGCCACACGCCTTTTGGCCACGCTGGGCAAGATGCATTAAACGCGTGTATGAAAAACCACGGTGGTTTTGAGCACAACCTGCAATCGTTACGGGTGGTTGAAAAACTTGAGCAACGTTATGCTGAATTTGATGGGTTAAACCTTACTTTTGAAACAAGAGAAGGTATTCTAAAACATTGCTCAATTAAAAATGCCAAACAGTTGGGCGATGTGGGCCAACGTTTTTTAGACAAAACAAGCCCAAGCCTTGAGGCGCAACTCACCAACTTTGCCGATGAAATCGCCTACAACAACCATGATGTAGATGATGGCCTACGCTCAGGCTTAATCAGTATTGAACAACTGAGCCAAGTGGAATTGTTTGCCAATAATCAGCAGATGGTTGCAAAACAATACCCAAATTTAGAGCAAAAACGGCTAATTCCAGAAACCATACGCCGCATGATTAACACATTGGTGACCGATTTATGCACACAAAGCGCAAAAAACATTGCGCAATATCAGCCACAAAGCATTGCAGATATTCGTAAATTGCCACCGTTGATAAGTTTTAGCGCAGAAATTGCAGCGCAAAACCACAAATTAAAGCAGTTTTTACGCAAAAATTTATACCATCATTATCAAGTTAACCGCATGAGCGCAAAAGCCACACGCATTGTGCAAGAGTTATTTACCTGCTTTTATGATAATGCTGGGCTATTGCCAGATGAATACCAAGCATTTGCAAAATCTGACAAAGCACGCGCAGTGGCCGACTACATTGCAGGCATGACAGATCGCTTTGCCATACGTGAGCATCGCAGATTGTTTGCGGTTGAAGAACATTGGTAGAAAGGTTTGTAGGAGCGAACTTCAGATCGCGAAAACATAACTACAACGCACCATAATGTTGCACATTTACAACAAAAAATCATAAATGTAAATATTTGTGTCAAGAATGCAAATAACTTGTTGTTTCAAATTCCGCCTTTAGGCATACTCTCATTCACCTTCTTAATGAAACTATTCTGTTTGTAACAAAAGAACTTTGTTGCAATAGAAACTAGCAAAGCATTGAGAGAGTTTGCAAACTCTCTTGCTAAACGCCAGTTAGCAATCACTGGTGAATGGTGAGGTAACTTAAGTAGTAAAACGATAAGCAATAAACTTTTAGGAGATTTATATGAATAACACAATTAAATTAGCAGTTGCTTCAGCTTTATTAGCTGCAGCTTCAAGCGCTAACGCTGGTATCTCAATTCCAGCTGGCGATTGGACTTTAGACATCGGTGGCGTTGTAAACGCTTACTACACAAACACATCTTACAGCGGTGATGATGCTGGTACAGCTGCATTAGGTTTAGGTAACGGTAAAGCTGCTTCTTCAAGCAACATTACTACTGGTTTGTTACCAAACTACCTATCAGTATCAGGTAAAACACGTCAAAACGATTTAGACGTTGGTTTCACAATCAGCTTGAATCCAGGTGCTTCAACATCTAGCGCAGGTTTCCAAGGTTCACAACAAGAAAACCGTCAAGCATTCGTTACATTTGGCGACAAATCATGGGGTTCTATCAAATTAGGTAAAGATTTAGGTATCTATGCTTCTGACGCTATCTTGAACGAAATGACATTGTTGGGCGTTGGTGGCGGTGCTGGTGCATTAGCTGGTAACACAACAACACTAGGTCGCATCGGTTCAGGTTATATGTATGCTGACTGGAAATCACAAGTTGCTTACACATCACCAAACTGGAACGGTTTCCAATTCACAGCTGGTTTGACACAAGCTTGGAATGCAACAACATCATCTACAGCAGTTGTGACAGATCCTATCACTGGAGCTGTTGTTACTAACGGTACAAACCCATTTGACAGTGCTGTAAACACAGGCCGTGGTGGTGCATCTACTGCTTACGAAGGTAAAGCTTCATACGAGTGGGCTGGTGACGTGTCAGGTAAAGTTTGGGCTTCAGGTATTTACCAAAAAGTTTCAGGTTTTGCAGGTCGTATCGGTGCTGACAACGCTCAAGCGATGGACATCGGTGCTAACGTAAACGTAGCTGGTTTTGGTTTAACTGGTTACTACGGTAAAGGTGATGGTATCGGTCAAACATTCCAAATGCGTGATGGTTTCGATAGAAACGGTAAATCACGTGATTCAGACCAATGGTATGTTCAAGGTACATACACACTTCCAGGTGTAGGTACTAAATTGGGCGTTTCATACGGTGAATCAACGCTTGACGGTAACTCAGTTGATACATTTAAAGATTTGCAAGATTCAATGATCACTGTTGGTGCTTACCACCCATTGACAAAACATTTGAACTTGGTTGCTGAGTACTCAGAGTCACAACGTGAACTTGATCGTCGTGCAGACACAACTTTAGATGCTAAAGCAAAAACTATTTCTTTAGGCGCTATCTTATTCTTCTAGTTTAATGCAGGCTTAGCCTGACGCACCAATCTTGCCACTTTAGTGGCGTAGATTGGTGGTGATGACCCTAGCGGTTATATTAAATTAAAAGTAATAAACAAAAAACGGCAACTTCGGTTGCCGTTTTTTTTGTTTTTGGTAGGAGCGGTCATTGACCGCGAATAAAGGTGACTATTCACCAATACATTCGCGGTCACGAACCGACCCTACAGGTTGCCGATTTTATTTTGGTTAAACTCTGTATAATCTATCAAGCATTAGTAAAGGAGTTTATATGGACAGAATTACATTTGAGGCAGGTAAAAGAGGCGGTCAACCTTGTGTTAGGGGCTTGAGAATTACCGTCTATGATGTATTGCAAATGCTAGCATCTGGTATGACGCATCAAGAAATTATTGAAGACTTTCCGGAGTTAGATGAATTGGATATAAAAGCTTGTTTAAGCTACGCTGCGCAAAGAGAGCATGATATGGTGAGCGTAGCCGCGGCATGAAGTTATTGCTAGATGAAAATTTATCAAGGCGATTAGTGCCATTTCTGCAAAGTGATTTTCCAAATAGTACTCAGGTGACACTGATTGGTTTAGAAAAAGCTTCGGATATTGAAATTTGGCAATATGCGCAGAGGAATGATTTTGTTATCGTAACCCGTGATGCGGATTTTTATGAATTAAGTTTACATTTTCATGAAAACCCAGCTAGGGTAATTTGGCTACGAATAGCAAACACTTCAAAAGATGAAGTGCTTGAACTATTGTTAAGTAATAGATTGCTGTTAAAAGAGCAGTTTTACCAATTTGGTAAGTTATGTGTACAATTACTTTAATCGGCATCTTCGGTTGCCGTTTTTTGTTTTTGTAGGAGCGGTGATTGACCGTGAAAGCAATGGTGAATAGTCACCGTTATTCGCGGTCAGGGACCGCTCCTACAGGCTACCCATTTTTGGTTTAGATATACCAAAATAATTACAAACCTTTTTCGCTGCTCTGTAAGCCTTTATTTACAAGGCTCACAGAGCATCAATTTTCTCTCGAGTGTTTTAAACTAATTAAATAAGGTTAAATGGCGATACTTTTTGTGCGCTGTAGCGGGAAAATATCGTAGCTTTTAGCGTCAATTTTGTTGATAAAAAAGACTTGCGCTAACCTGCCTGTTGCAAGGGAATCACCAAAAAATTCATTGGCCGCATGGTAGGTTTGCGCGTTAAATAAAATAAGCGTGTTGTAAACATTGTTAACCCTGACGGTTTCATCAAACATGCTGTGAAATTCTGTTGAAACGGGCTGGTTGGTTTTGAAATTAATTTCAGATTGCTTGAGCGCGGCCTTGTAGCTTTCTTCATTAAAGCTGGCATTGGGCTTAAAGAGTGAGGTGCCGGCATTGAGCGGCGCATTGGGCGTTAAATAAATCACGCCAGCAAAAATAGTGTTGCTATCTTGGTGCAGCACGCCACACTCAAATTTAGCCTCAACGACTTGAAAGCTGGTGGAAATTGCCCAACGCATTTGGTCTTGTTTGGTATTGTGAAAAACCGAGACTAACTTTTTACAAACTTTTTCATACAATGTTGCATCAATTTCAAACAAATCTTTTGTTCTGCAACCCGGGAATACGTAATCAATATTTTTTAATTCATGGCAATAGGTAAATTTTTGTTGAAGCGCAAATTGACGAATTTCATCGGGGTTTTCATAAAAGTTATCAATAATCGTGACGCTTGGGTACAAATCCATAGGGTGAACTTTCAAATGGCTATTAGCCGAATTCGCTGATTCTACCATGTGAAGATTCATAGAAACAAACTGAGAATGACGTTGATTACATTTGCACTACTCTGCGAGCCTTTATTTATAAGGCTTGCAGGGCAGTGTTTTTTGCTCGGGCAATGGTTAGCGTAATAATTTAGTCTTCAATGCCTAATTCTTGAATTTTTCTGGTGATGGTATTGCGCCCCATGCCGAGCTGGTTGGCGGCTTCAATTCGGCGGCCATGCGTGTGTTCGAGCGCTTTTTCAATAAGAATGCGCTCAAAAATCTGGGTGCGGGTTTCAAGCACATGTTGTTCATTGCGGTTTAGTGCGTCTGCCACTTCAGCGGCAAGCGCCTCTTGCCAGGTGGTGGAAGCATTTGATTTTCCATTATCCTCTTTAAGTTCGGGTGGCAAATCTGCAATATCAATATTTTGGCCCGGTGCCATCACCGTGAGCCAGTGGCAAACGTTTTCAAGCTGCCGTACATTGCCGCTCCAATTCACCGCGCTAAGGTATTTGAGCGCAGCAGCTGAGGGTTGTTTGGTTTCAACATTCAATTCAGTGGCGCTTTGTTGCAGAAAATGCTTAATGAGTAAGGGAATATCTTCACGGCGTTCGCGTAGCGCGGGTAAGCGTAGGCGAATAACATTGAGGCGGTGGAATAAGTCTTCACGAAAAAGCCCGAGTTTAACGCGTTCTTCAAGGTCTTGGTGCGTGGCGGCAATAATGCGCACATTCACTTTAATCGGCTGGTGGCCGCCCACACGGTAAAATTGGCCGTCACTTAACACGCGTAGCAGGCGTGTTTGTAAATCTGGCGGCATGTCGCCAATTTCATCTAAAAATAGTGTGCCGGTATCAGCTTGCTCAAAGCGCCCCCGACGCGATGCCGCCGCGCCTGTAAATGCACCACGCTCATGACCAAACAGTTCAGATTCTAATAAATCTTTAGGAATTGCTGCGGTGTTAATGGCAATAAAGGGCTTGTCTCCACGCGGGCTATGGCGATGCAACGCGCGCGCCACAAGCTCTTTACCGCTGCCAGATTCACCATTGATGAGCACCGTGGCGTGCGAGCGACTTAAGCGGCCAATGGCGCGAAAAACTTCTTGCATGGCAGGAGCTTGGCCAATAATTTCAGGGGTTGCCTCCAACGTGACCTTTTCAGTGTATTCTCTCGTGCTTTCATCAACCGCGCGTTTAATGACATCAATCGCTTGGTCAACATCAAAGGGCTTGGCGAGATACTCAAAAGCGCCCCCTTGAAAAGCTGCTACAGCACTTTCAAGGTCAGAATAAGCGGTCATGATAATGACCGGGATATCAGGATATTTTTGCTTGATTTCAGTGAGAAAATCTAAGCCAGAACCGTTGGGCATACGAATATCACTCACCACGACTTGTGGCTGTTCCCGTTCCAGCGTATTGAGCGCCTCTGCCACCGATGAAAAAGTCTTATAGTCTAAATCAGTTCGTGTGAGGGCTTTTTCAAATACCCAACGTATTGATTTGTCATCATCGATAATCCAAATGGGTTTCATATTTGTTAATCCTTAAGGGTGTTTCTTGTTTGTTGGCTCGTGTTTTATTGCATCGTTGCGGCTGGTTTTACCGCACTAGTCTCTATGGGTAATAAAATCGTAAAGCAAGTTCTACCTGCTTCGCTTTCACACTCAATCATGCCGTGATGCTGAGTAATAAAAGTTTGTGCAAGTGTTAAGCCTAGCCCTGTGCCGCCTTCTGCACCCGATACAAGCGGGTAGAAAATACGGTCGCGTATGTCGGCTGGAATGCCGGGCCCGTTATCAATAATTTCCAGTTTAATTGCCACGCGGTAACGCTTGCGTGCAAGGGTCACTTGCCGTTCAGCACGCGTTCTAAAAATAATTTTACTGTCTGGTGTGTTGTGCGCTTGCATGGCCTGAGCGGCATTACGGGCAATATTCAGCACGGCTTGGATGAGCTTTTCTCGGTCACCAATGAGTTCGGGTAAACTTAAATCGTAGTCGCGTTGTATCAGAATCGCCTTTGGCGACTCGGCGAGCAGTAAGCTACGCACACGTTCAAGCACTTCATGAATGTTAGTCGGCTGATATTTTGGTGCGCGATGTGGAATCAACAGGCGATCCATCAAGGTTTGCAGGCGATCAGCCTCTTTAATAATCACTTGCGTGTATTCGCGTAAACTTGGTGAAGGTAACTCATGCTCAAGCAATTGCGCCGCGCCACGCAGGCCACCAAGCGGATTGCGAATTTCATGGGCGAGATTACGCAATAGTTCGGCATTGGCTTGTTGCTGAATGAGCATGCGCTCTTCACGCGCAATGCGAAGTTGCGCGTCCATTTGCTGAAATTCTAAAATAAGGCACGTATTTGGTGCATCAATCGGTGTGGCTGTACAGGTGACAGAAAATGACTGAAACCGGTTAGTGGTAATGGTGAACTCATGTTCTCTGAAAGGACTTTGCTGTGCAATGGCATTTTTAATGGCCAACATCAATATTTCACAATCAGGAAATACCTCGCTAATTGGCATGCCAGTGACATGCGTGGCGCTAAAAGCAAAGATAATTTCGGCCGCTGGGTTGATGTAGACCACATGGCAATTTTTGTTGAGCAGAATAATCGCAGTGGTGAGATGCTCTAGCCCGTTAAACAAATTTGGGGTGGATTGAACCATTATTTAGTTATTGCACCGAAATAAAACGAAGGGTTGTTAAGTCATGAATCATCATACTATGATTAAAGCAAAAATGAGACCAACATGTAATGCTGGTCTCATTTAATGAGGGGCGTGCAGTATTTGAATGAAAAGGTGACTAGCGGAGCGATTCAAGCTCTTTTTCTAAAAGCTTAATATTGTTTTCATGGCCATCAACATCGGCTTGAAGACTTTTCATCTTTTCTTGAAATTTTGCAACATTACGAAATGTTTTACCGTCGGCATGACGCACCATTTCTGGGTTGGCTTCACCTTCAGCATAGGCTTTTTTAGCCTGCGCTAAAGCGGCTTTTTCGCCTTCTAGCTCATTTTGTAAGATTTCCTGACGTTTACTATCGCGGTTATTCTGCGTTTGTTTGTCTACTTTTGGAAAATCACTCGGGGTGGCGGTGCGGTTGTTATTGGCATTTGCCCGATTGTTGTTTGTTCTAGGACGGTCGTTTTTAATCACGTTTGAATCAGGGTCAATGTCTAAACGTGTGGCGCCTTTAGACTTAATGTTGGAGTAAGTAATGCGCCCATCGGCATCAACGTGTTTATAGATTTCAGCTTTAGTAGCCACCGAAAACACGCTGGTCATTAGGGCAAATATCAATAAATATTTTTTCATGGGCTTAGTTTAGTAGAGTTAATGAGATTTGGCAACATAGCATGCCAACGCATTGTTTTACCGCAAGGTTGACATGGGGTTTAAACCGCTGAAATCTAAAATAAAAAAGGGGCATCAAATGCCCCTTTTTTAGGTGAATGCTACAGCTTGATTAACAAGAGTAGTACAAGCTAAACTCGGCTGGATGCGGCGTGATACGTATTTTGTTCACTTCTTCCATTTTTAATGTAATGTAGGCATCAATCCAGTCATTGGTGAATACGCCACCTTTAGTCAAGAACTCACGGTCTTTGTCTAAAGCTGCTAGTGCTTCTTCTAGTGAAGCACACACGGTTGGGATTTGCGCATCTTCTTCAGGTGGAAGATGGTACAAGTCTTTTGTGGCGGGCTCACCTGGGTGAATTTTGTTTTGTACGCCATCTAAACCCGCCATGAGCAAGGCTGAAAAAGCCAAGTACGGGTTGGCAATTGGGTCTGGAAAACGGGCTTCAACACGGCGCGCTTTGTCAGAATGCACAAATGGAATACGAATTGAAGCCGAGCGGTTTTTAGCGGAATAAGCTAATTTCACTGGCGCTTCAAAGTGTGGCACTAAACGTTTGTAAGAGTTTGTCCCTGGGTTAGTAATCGCGTTCAATGCTTTAGCGTGTTTGATGATGCCGCCAATGTAATACAAAGCAAATTCGCTTAAACCCGCATAGCCGTTACCTGCGAACAGGTTTTTGCCATCTTTCCAAACAGATTGGTGTACGTGCATGCCAGAACCATTATCGCCAGCAAATGGTTTTGGCATAAATGTAGCCGTTTTACCGTAAGCGTGCGCGGTGTTTAAAATTACGTATTTTTGAATTTGCGTCCAGTCAGCACGTTGTACTAAGGTGCTAAATCTTGTGCCGATTTCACATTGGCCAGCCGTGGCCACTTCATGGTGATGCACTTCAACAGGCACGCCCATCGCTTCTAACGTCATACACATAGCCGAGCGGATGTCATGCAATGAATCGACTGGCGGCACTGGGAAATAACCGCCTTTAACGCCTGGACGATGACCAGTGTTGCCGCCTTCAAATTTTTCGTTTGAAGCCCAAGCGCCCTCTTCTGAGTTGATGCGTACTGAGCAACCGCTCATGGCAACATCCCACTGAATGCTGTCAAAAATGAAGAATTCTGGTTCTGGGCCAAAGTAAGCGGTATCGCCCAAACCTGTTGATTTTAAGTACGCTTCAGCACGTTTAGCCAAGCTACGTGGGTCACGCTCGTAACCTTTGCCATCGGTTGGGTCAACTACGTCGCAAGTTAAAATGAGGGTTGGCTCATCCATGAACGGGTCAATATTAGCCGTTGATGCATCAGGCATCAATTGCATGTCAGAAGCTTGAATGCCTTTCCAGCCGCCAATTGAAGAGCCGTCAAACGCGTGCCCTTCGGTAAATTTATCTTCGTTAAAATGTGAAACAGGCACAGTCACGTGCTGTTCTTTACCACGTGTATCAGTAAAACGGAAATCGACAAATTTGATGTCGTTTTCTTCTACCATTTTCATTACATTTGCTACAGACATGAATGTCTCCTATTGTTGAGGACGCATGGGTGAAAAATAAAGATTAGTACTAATTGTTAATGCGTAATGATAGCAGGAAGTGTGCCAGCTAAAAAATAGTAAAATAGGTCATTTGCGAGTGAATGTAGCAAACTGCAGCGCGTTAGGCTGCACGTAAATTGTGCATATTGTGAAAAAATGCACCAATATGATGCGCAAGCTTGCAGCAGCCGAAAATGACGGATTACGCGTTATACTTTCATATATGGGAATAGTGCTACTTTGTAGAGATTAAAATTAAAATCATTGGCATGTTTCAATGACATTGGCAAAAGAAGAAAGATTTTTACATGACAACTCAAGAAAACATTTTATTGCTGGCGCATCAGCGAGCCACACTAAACAATTATCCCTATGCAGGCGCTTTAACGCCAAATGAGGCTTTTGATGTTTTGCAAAACAACCCTTCTGCCATTTTGGTAGATGTGCGTAGCCGTGCCGAGCTAGAATTGGTGGGGAAAGTGCCACAGGCTTCGCATATAGAGTGGGCTTTTTACCCTGGCATGGTGGCAAACCCTGATTTTGCACAAACATTACAAGCGCAAGTGGATGATGACTTGATGGTAATTTTTATGTGCCGTACTGGCGCACGCAGCCATAATGCCGCCGTGTTGGCGCAGCAATTAGGTTACAGCAAAGCCTATAACATGCTTGAAGGTTTTGAAGGTGAGGCCAATGCCTTAAAGCAGCGCACACTCATTAACGGCTGGAAGCATGCTGGCCTGCCGTGGACTAATTGAAAGCAGAATGCCAGCATGACAGACCATTACGCGGTAATAGGCAACCCAATTTCACACAGCAAATCACCCAACATTCATACAGCCTTTGGGCTTCAAACACATCAAGACATTGCTTATGAGGCAAAACTCGCGCCGCTGGATGGGTTTGCAACGTTGGTACATGCGTTAGTCAAACAAGGCTATCGTGGTGCCAATGTGACCGTGCCTTTTAAGCTGGAAGCTTATCAACTTTGCGATACTTTAACCGAGCGCGCAAGGTCGGCCGGTGCAGTGAACACTCTCACTTTTGCAGAGAATAAAATCAAAGGGGATAACACTGATGGTGCAGGATTGGTGAATGACATTGAACAGAATTTGCACATGCGGTTTGAAAATAAACATGTATTGCTGTTGGGTGCGGGCGGCGCGGCGCAAGGTGTGTTGTTACCCATTTTATCAGCTCATCCGGCAAGCCTGACCATTGCCAATAGAACGATAGAAAAAGCGCATTTTATGGTGCAGAGTGTTGCTGCTACGCATGCGGTGTGCAATATTACCGTTACCACGTTTGATAAGTTGTTCACACCGATATTAAAGCAACCTTTTGATATTGTTATCAACGCCACCTCTGCTGGCTTAACAGCATCGCATTTGCCAATTTCTGACCAAGTTTTTGCGCAGCGCACTTTGGCCTATGACATGATGTACGGCCGAGAAACACCCTTTATGGTGCAGGCGCGTGCGGCCGGTGCGCAAGTGGCCGATGGCCTAGGCATGCTGGTTGAGCAAGCGGCCGAGGCTTTTTATGTTTGGCGCGGCATTCGGCCAGAAACTGCTACCGTGATTTCGCATTTAAGAAAGCCATCTAATTGATACGCTGGCTATTCAATCGCAAACCAAACGCGCTACCTTTGGGTTTTGGCGGTGTTGTTAAACGCGCATTTGTGCTTTTTATCCTCACGGTTTTTTTATATCAACTGTGGATTTTTTTACATATTTGCTGGTGGATTAAGTTTAACCCGTCAACCAGCGCCTTTATGGAAGACCGCCTAGCGGTTATTCAAGAAAGTAAACCGGATGCAGAGCTCAAGTATCGGTGGGTAGATTACGCGCATATTTCAAATAACTTAAAGCGCGCCGTGATTGCCAGTGAAGATGCTAAATTCAACGACCATGAAGGTTTTGATTGGGAAGGCATTGAACACGCCTTTGAAAAGAATCTTAAAAAAGGCAAAATTGTTGCAGGTGGTTCGACCATTAGCCAGCAACTTGCTAAAAACCTATTTTTATCGAGCAAGCGTACGCCTTGGCGCAAGGCAGAAGAAGCTGTCATAACCATCATGCTAGAAGCCATGCTAAGCAAACAGCGCATTTTAGAAATATATTTAAACGTAATTGAATGGGGCGATGGTATTTTTGGGGCTGAAGCTGCGGCGCGGCACTATTATAAAACCAGCGCCGGCAAGTTATCGACTGCGCAGGCTGCTAAGCTTGCCGCCATGATTCCTAACCCGCGTTTTTATGATAAACATCGGTCCACTAAATACCTAAATCGCCGTACCGCAACCATCCAAAGCCGCATGCGTTTCGCCGAATTGCCAAAGGATTAAGCAATGGATTGGTTATGGCTACTTGCTGCAATACTCGTGCTGGTTGGCATTGCGGGGTCTATTTTGCCGATGCTGCCGGGCATTCCGCTGGTATTTGCAGGCTTATTGATGGCCGCATGGTTAGATGGCTTTGCCAAAGTGAGCGTATTCACCATCGTCATCATTGGGCTTATCGCACTATTAGCGCTTATTGTTGAGTTTGTGGCTTCATTTATCACCGTCAAAAAAGCGGGCGCCAGTCAATACGCACTTTGGGGCGCGGCAATTGGTGGATTAGTTGGCTTTTTTGTCGGGCCGTTCGGGTTGATCATTGGCACCGCCGTAGGAGCCGCCATTGGAGAACTGCTTGCGAAAAAAGAAACCAGCCAAGCCACTGCAGTTGGCATTGCCGCAGGGTTAGGTTTTGTCATTGCGCTTGTTGCAAAAGTCGTGCTGCTAGTCACTATGCTGGCAATTTTTGCATATGCGTATTACGTTTAATTGAAGCGTTCATTGATGCATTAAAAACACATAAAAAAGCCACATTTAAAGCACAACCTTTTTCGATGCTCTGGAAGCCTTATAAATAAAGGCTCCCAGAGCATTATTTTTTCCTCGGCGGATTTTGGCGTTAAAAATATCTTTTTAAATCGCTATCTACAACATCGCTTTTAAATATTTACCCGTGTAACTTTGGCTGATTTGCGCCACTTGCTCAGGCGTACCTTCGGCGATAATCATGCCGCCGCCATCGCCGCCTTCTGGACCCATGTCAACAATCCAGTCTGCGGTTTTAATCACATCTAAGTTATGCTCAATAATGACGATGGTGTTGCCTGCGTCACGTAATCGATGAATCACATCGAGCAATAGTTGAATGTCAGCAAAGTGCAGGCCGGTGGTGGGTTCATCTAAAATATACAAAGTTCGGCCAGTGTCGCGTTTGCTCAGTTCAAGTGCCAGTTTCACACGCTGCGCCTCGCCGCCTGAAAGGGTTGTAGCGCTTTGCCCAAGCGTAATATAGCCCAAACCCACATCGAGCAATGTTTTGAGTTTACGGGCTATCACAGGCTGCGCACTAAAGAAGCTGTGCGCTTGCTCTACCGTCATGCCTAATATTTCGTGAATATTTTTGCCTTTAAATTGAATCTCCAGCGTTTCTCGGTTGTAACGGTGGCCTTTGCACACATCGCATGGCACGTATACATCGGGCAAAAAGTGCATTTCGACGCGAATCACGCCATCGCCCTGGCAGGCTTCACAACGCCCACCTTTGACGTTAAATGAATAGCGGCCTGGCCCATAGCCACGGGCGCGGCTTTCAGGCACGGCGGCGAATAAATCACGAATCGGGGTAAATAAGCCGGTATAAGTGGCGGGGTTTGAGCGCGGCGTACGACCAATGGGGCTTTGGTCAACATCAACAACCTTGTCAAAAAATTCTAAGCCGCTAATGTCGCCAAAAGCAGATGGTTCGGCATTGCTGCCATATAAATGTTGCGACACGGCACGGTAAAGCGTGTCATTGATAAGCGTTGATTTTCCACTGCCCGAAACCCCGGTAATGCAGGTGAGTAAGCCAACAGGAATCTCGACTGACACATCTTTTAGGTTGTTACCCGTGGCGTGATTAAGCTTTAACCAGCGGGCTGGGTCAGCTTTGGTGCGCACTTTGTTATATTCAATCTGCTTTTTGCCGCTAAGGTAAAGTCCTGTGAGCGATTGTGCATTCTGTTGAATTTGCGCTGGTGTACCTTCGGCCACAATTTGGCCGCCATGTTCGCCTGCACCTGGCCCGATATCTACTACATAATCAGCAGACATAATCGCATCTTGATCATGCTCAACCACAATGACGCTATTGCCTATGTCGCGCAGACGTTTGAGTGTGTCGAGCAGGCGGTCGTTGTCGCGCTGATGCAGACCAATGGAAGGCTCGTCCAGCACATACATCACACCCGTTAGGCCGCTCCCAATTTGGCTGGCTAAGCGAATGCGCTGCGCTTCACCGCCCGAAAGTGTTTCAGCCGAGCGCGAAAGTGATAAATATTCCAAACCGACATTGGTTAAAAACTTCAAACGGTTTTGAATCTCTTTCACAATTTTATCGGCAATGGCGAGTTTGGCGCCTTGTAATTCGAGCGATTCAAAAAAAGTGAGCGCTTGCTTTAATGGCACTTCGCACACCTGATGTATGTTTTGATTGCCCACTTTAACATGGCGCGCTTCGCGTTTTAGCCGTGTGCCAGCGCAATCAGGGCAAGTGGTGCTGTTGATGTATTTTGATAGCTCTTCACGCACAGCGAGTGAATCGCTTTCGTGGTAGCGACGCTGCAAGTTATGCAAAATACCTTCAAAGCTATGACTACGCTGAAAAATAGTGCCGCGTTCGTTTAAGTAGTTAAAAGGGATTTGCTCTTTTCCGCTACCATTTAACACCACTTCTTGCATGGTTTGGGGTAATTTTTCAAAAGGGGTTTCAATATCAAATGCATAATGACTCGCCAAACTGGTGAGCATTTGAAAGTAAAACTGATTGCGCTTGTCCCAGCCTTTAATAGCGCCCGACGCAAGGGACAAATGCGGAAAAGCCACCACCCGTTTGGGGTCGAAAAAGTTGACATTGCCCAACCCATCACATTTTGGACATGCGCCCATTGGGTTGTTAAAACTAAATAAACGCGGCTCCAGTTCTGCAAGTGAGTAGTCACATACTGGGCATGAAAACTTGGCGGAGAATAAATGTTCAATGTCAGAATCCATCTCAACTGCGATTGCTTTTCCATCGGCTAACCGCAGTGCGGTTTCAAAAGATTCGGCAATACGCTGCTTCATGTCCGCCTTCACTTTTAAGCGGTCAACCACCACATCAACATTGTGTTTGCTGGTTTTGGCCAGTTGCGGCAGCGCATCGACTTCATAAATTTTGCCGTCAATTCGTAGACGTACAAACCCTTGCGCTTTGAGTTCTTCAAACAAATCGACTTGCTCACCTTTGCGGTTGGCTACCACGGGTGCGAGAATCATCAACTTGGTATCTTCTGGTAGTTTGAGCACGCTATCGACCATTTGGCTGACCGTTTGCGCCTCAAGCTTGATGCCGTGGTCTGGGCACTCTGGGTCACCAGCGCGTGCGTATAGCAGGCGCAAATAGTCATGAATCTCAGTCACAGTGCCCACAGTAGAGCGCGGGTTGTGTGAGGTGGATTTTTGCTCAATAGAAATAGCTGGGGATAGGCCTTCAATTAAGTCAACGTCAGGTTTATCCATGCGGGCTAAAAATTGGCGCGCATAAGCTGAAAGACTTTCAACGTAGCGGCGCTGACCCTCCGCGTAAAGTGTATCAAAAGCCAAGCTTGACTTACCCGAGCCGGATAGCCCGGTAATAACCACGAGCTGATTGCGCGGAATATCCAATGAGACATTTTTGAGATTGTGCGTACGTGCACCGCGAATTTTAATGAATTCCATCATGCTTTTACTAAAGACTCGAGTTAATTTTTTGGCAACCTGCTAATATACCTACTTTTATAAATTAAGCGCAAAATTTTTCATCGCTTGTAAAAATTTGTCAGAAAAAGTAATGAAATAAGCAAATACAACCGTCCAAATTTTTAATTCAGCACACCAATTAATCTTCACATTACACATGGCAATTTCAGAAAAAATGACCCCGCTTGAAGTTCGCGCGACAACGAGCTTGGCCTCAATTTACGGCTTGCGCATGTTCGGCATGTTTTCAATTTTGCCGATTTTTGCGATTTATGCCGCATCTTTTCCTGAGCAGCCAACCCCGTTTATGATTGGCTTGGCGCTAGGCGCTTATGGTTTAACGCAGGCGCTATTTCAATTGCCATTTGGCATGGCATCAGATAAATATGGCCGTAAACCGATGATTTATCTTGGGCTTGGTATCTTTGCCGTGGGTAGTATGGTGGCAGCCCTTGCCATGAATATTGAAGGCGTGATTATTGGCCGCGCACTGCAAGGTGCAGGCGCAGTTTCTGCTGTGGTGACAGCTTTGCTGGCAGACCTTACCCGCGATGAGCATCGTACCAAGGCCATGGCTACCATAGGCGCTACCATCGGCGTTGCTTTTGCAATATCTCTTGTGGGCGGTCCATTACTCAATCAATGGATTGGCGTGCCGGGCATATTTTTTATGACCGCATTGCTAACATTGGCTGCAATGGCGGTAGTAAAGTTTGTGGTACCAGACCCCGTGCACAGCTACCACCATTCTGATGCGAGTGCCACCCCTGCTAAGTTAAAAGATGTGCTTAAGAACAAGCAGTTATTGCGTTTAAATTATGGCATTTTTGCCCTGCATGCCGCCCAAATGGCGATGTTCGTGGTGGTACCATTTGCGATTACAAAGTCGAGCCAGATTGAAGTTAATCAGCATTGGCATATTTATTTACCCGTTTTAATTGGCTCATTTGTACTCATGGTGCCGGCGATTATTTACGCTGAAAAACAAGCGAAAATGAAGCAGGTATTTCTACTTGCTATTGGGTTGATGTTAATTGCACAACTAGCATTTTCGGCATTTATTCAGTATTTTTGGGGGATTGTATTTTCGCTCACACTTTATTTTGTTGCGTTTAACATATTAGAGGCAACGCTACCCTCAATTATCAGTAAAATTGCGCCGGCAGCTGCAAAGGGTACGGCGATGGGCGTTTATAATACAAGCCAGTCCATAGGCATTTTTGTGGGTGGCGCACTTGGCGGATATTTATCGCATCAATTTGGCTATGCCAGTGTTTTTATTTTTTGTAGCGTGATGATGATTTTATGGCTAATATTTGCATTCTCAATGCAAGCACCATTAGCAGTAAAAACAAAAATGTTTAGCATGGATGAATCGGCTTTAAATATGCCCGCCGCAGAAGCTGAGGCGCTTAAACAAAGCTTAACCAACCTGCATGGCGTGTTAGAAGTGGCCGTGTTGCCACAAGAGCTTACGGTTATATTAAAAATAGATAAATCGAAAAATGTGAATGAAGCGGAAATAGAAACTTTAGTGCATCAATTGTTGAAAGGTTAAAAATGGCATCAGTGAATAAGGTAATACTAGTGGGCAATCTCGGGCGTGACCCAGAGGTGCGTTTTATGCCAAATGGCGAAGCAGTATGTAATTTTAGTATTGCCACGACTGATAACTGGAAAGATAAATCAGGTGCAAAACAAGAGCGCACAGAGTGGCACAACATTGTGATGTATCGTAAACTTGCTGAAATTGCAGGTGAGTATTTAAAAAAGGGCCGCCCTGTGTATATTGAAGGCCGTCTACAAACGCGCAAATGGCAAACGAAAGAAGGCCAAGATCGTTACACAACAGAAATTATCGCAGACCAAATGCAAATGTTGGGTGGGCGAGATGGCGGCTCAAATGCGAGTTATGATGGCGGTATGGATCAAAGTGGCGGTGATGATTATAATCAAACCGCACCAAGCCAAGGGCAGCCAAGACAAGCTTCAAGCGCTCAAAAAGCACCAGCGCAAACAGGTGGAAATGCCTTTGATGATTTTGAGGATGACATACCTTTTTGAGAATTTACTTAAAAATAAAAATGCTTCAATTAAAAGCCAGCAATGCTGGCTTTTAATATTTGGCGCCCGTGTTGGCAAATATGATAAACCGCAGGTAATTTAAACATTGTTTTAAAATCAAAGTGTTTCATCGCAATGGCGCTATCTGTAAGGTATAATTTCGCTTTTAGAATTTAGCAGTCATTTAAACTATGCCCATTTACGATTATCAATGCAGTAGTTGCGGTCACAAAGCAGAGGTGATGCGCAAAATTAGTGAACCAAATCTAACTGTTTGCCCTGCCTGCGGCAGTGAAACTTTTGCCAAGCAAGTGTCAGCGCCAAGCTTTCAGTTAACTGGTAGCGGTTGGTATGCAACCGACTTTAAGGGCGGCCAAAAACCAGCAGCCAGCAGCACTGAAACAAAACCGGCAGAATCTAAACCTGCAGAAGCAACCCCGCCAGCAGCCTGTGGCACAGGGTGTGCCTGCCACTAAACACCATGATGCCAAAAATAAAACAATATTTCATTACAGGCCTGCTCGTGCTTGTGCCACTGGTCATTACTGTTTGGGTGTTAAAAACCTTTATTGGCGTGATGGACCAGAGCTTGTTGTTATTGCCTGATGCGTGGCACCCACACAACCTTTTTAAACGTGACATTCCAGGCCTAGGCGCAATCTTGACGGTGGCAATTGTGCTGGTGACGGGTGTGCTCGCTACCAATTTTTTTGGTAAGCAACTGATTACGTTATGGGAGAACTTACTTAATCGCGTACCCGTGGTGAAGTCAATTTACGCGGGTGTAAAGCAAGTATCTGACACTTTGTTTTCAGATTCTGGCAACGCGTTTCGGCATGCTGTTTTAGTGCAATTCCCACATTCCGGTGCTTGGACCATTGCCTTTATTACTGGCCAGCCGGGTGGTGAAGTCGCGATTCATTTAAGAGGTGAGCATGTCAGCGTTTATGTGCCTACAACCCCAAACCCCACCAGTGGCTACTTTTTGATGATACCTAAAGAAGACGTTATTACGCTTGAAATGAGTGTGGATGAGGCTTTGAAATATATTATTTCGATGGGCGTTATTTCTCCATCTGACTTAGTAGCGGCTAAAAAACTTAAGGGCTAAATAATTCTCGTTGAAATTATAAAGACTCGTTTTCGCCAAACCCTATCAATTACACCATGACATTTTTACCAACTATTTAACTTAAGATTTTTATTATGATGCGTACACATTACTGCGGCCACTTAAACCGCGAACATATTGGACAAACCGTAACATTGTGTGGCTGGGCGCACCGTCGCCGTGACCATGGCGGCGTTATTTTTATTGATTTGCGTGACCGCGAAGGCATGGCGCAAATTGTGATAGACCCAGATACGCCACAAGCTTTTGCCAATGCTGAAACAGTGCGTAATGAGTTTGTTTTAAAAGTGACTTGTAAAGTTCGTGCGCGCCCAGAAGGCACCGTTAACCCAAACATTCCGACAGGTGAAGTGGAAATGCTGGCCACCGAGATTGAGATTCTCAATGCATCACTCACTCCGCCCTTTATGTTGGATGACGACAACCTGACTGAAACTGTGCGCTTACAGCATCGCTACATTGATTTGCGTCGTCCAGCCATGCAAAAAAACCTCATGCTACGCTACAAAGTGGCTAAAAACCTGCGTGACTACTTGGATGATAACGGCTTTATTGAAGTTGAAACACCGATGCTCACACGCAGTACGCCTGAAGGTGCGCGTGATTACCTAGTGCCAAGCCGTGTGCATGCGGGCCAGTTCTTTGCGTTGCCACAGTCACCACAACTGTTTAAGCAATTGTTAATGGTGTCAGGTTTTGACCGTTACTTCCAAATTACAAAATGCTTCCGCGATGAAGACTTGCGTGCTGACCGTCAGCCGGAATTCACCCAAGTCGATATTGAAACATCGTTTATGAGCGAGAACGACATCATGGACATCGTGGAGGAAATGATTCGCCAGATGCTCAAAAAAGTACAAAATGTCGATTTGCCCGCAAAATTCCCGCGTATGCCATTTGCAGAAGCTATGAATAAATATGGCTCAGATAAGCCTGATATGCGCGTCACCCTTGAAATTACCGAGCTATCGGATGTGATGAAAGACGTAGATTTTAAAGTGTTTGCGGGTGCGGCGAATGCTGAAGGTGGCCGTGTGGCGGCCTTGCGCGTGCCAAATGGTGCGGCAATTTCTCGTAGCGAGATTGATGCTTATACCGAATTTGTAAAAATCTACGGCGCCAAAGGGCTGGCGTATATCAAAATTAACGACACCACAAAATTGAACGAAGAAGGCCTACAAAGCCCAATCGTTAAAAATATTCATGTGAAAGCCCTGCAAGCCATTATTGACCGCACCGGCGCACAAAATGGTGACATCGTATTCTTTGGTGCAGATAAAACCAAAGTGGTGAATGAAGCGCTAGGTGCATTACGTCTAAAAGTGGGCCACGATAAAGGCCATGTAGATGGTCGCGCTTGGGCGCCATTGTGGGTGGTGGACTTCCCTATGTTTGAACATGATGAAGAGAATGACCGCTGGGTGGCCTTACACCATCCGTTCACAGCACCAAAAGATGGCCACGAAGATTTGCTTACCAGCAACCCAGGTGCGGCGCTTTCAAAAGCCTATGATATGGTACTCAACGGCTGGGAAGTGGGCGGTGGCTCAGTGCGTATTCATAAACAAGAAGTGCAATCGAAAGTGTTTGATGCGCTAAAAATTAGCAAGGAAGAAGCGCAAGAAAAATTTGGCTTCTTGCTCGATGCATTGCAATATGGTGCCCCTCCGCACGGCGGCTTGGCGTTTGGTTTAGACCGTTTGGTGACGTTGATGACAGGTGCTGAATCAATTCGTGATGTAATTGCCTTCCCTAAAACCCAACGCGCGCAGTGCTTAATGACCAATGCACCGAACGAAGTGGATGAGAAGCAGCTACGTGAATTGCATATTCGCGTTCGTACGCCCAATTCAGTGGCTTAAAATGCACTCCCTTTGCAATAACTTCACTACATTCACTTGGTCATACAATTACGTGAGTTAATATGCTTAATATGTGAGCCAAACCCAGTTTGAAATACTGAACTGTGAATAGACTGATAAAACTATATTTCGAAATAAATTAAACGGGGAAAAAATGAAAAAGCAATACATAACAATTTTAACTGCAACGACTTTAGCTTTATCTTTGGCCTCATGTTCTCATGTATCTCCTAGATACAATGCCTCCGCTACCAATGTTGAAGAAATTCGCCAGATTACCAAGGATATTTCCGCAAAGATAAGTACAGGAGAGTTTACCGCGACAGAAATAGGCAAAAAGTCTATTGTATGCCGTGCAGCGGGACCGGTTGGCCCGTCAGATAACAAAACTTTTGATCAATTTATTAAAGATGCAATAGCGGATGAATTTAAGATTGCGGGAATATATGATGAGAAATCTAATGTGAAATTAAAGGGAAATCTCGATTCTATTGATTTTAGTTCTAGCATAGGCGCTGGGAAATGGATGATGAAGATGACATTTTCTAGTCAAGAAGTAGAGCCATTTGTAGTCGAAAATACTTACTCCTTTTCAACAAACTTTATTGCAGATATTGCGTGTGAGCAGGTCTCTCAGGCACTGCCCGCAGCAACTCAAGACTTTATTAAGAAACTTATTCAACATCCGAGTTTTAGAAATATTTTGACACAAAAAGTTGCTATTAACTGATTGATAAATGGATAGATTTAAAAATGCCAGTTAAGGAAAGTTTTAAATTGAAATCATGCCAGTCACCCAGCTAAACCACGTCAACCTTCGCACGCCTTTTGAAACGATGCTGAAACTCAAAGACTTCTACTGCGATGTAGTCGGCTTAAAGGTTGGGCCGCGTGAGGGTTTCACCAGCCGTGGATTTTGGCTCTACATCGGCGATACGCACGTGATGCATTTGGCGGAGTATCGCGGTGAAGGCGCGCCGCTTACCAATGTACTCACCACCATTGACCACATTTCGTTTACCTGCACCGATATGCCGGCTATGGAGGCGCACTTAAAAGCGCATAATATTGATTATTCGATTCGTGATTTACCGGTGTTGAATGTCAAGCAAATTAATTTTAAAGACCCTGTGGGTAATGGCGTTGAGTTGTTCTTTTATATGTCCACTTGAGTGGCGTCAACGCAACATTCTGTTTTACGTTCTTGCACTATCTAATGCGCACATTTTTAGATAAGCGGCTATCATTTTGGTCTGTGTGACTGGTATCACATACCTTTGCGTATATTCCCTTAGAATGCGAACTACGTGGTGAAGCTTACTGTCTCAATGTGTAAGCAAAAAACGCCTATAAAATAACTAAATAATATTTTGGAGTGGATAAAATGAACACACAATCTCAACTTAAATTTGGCCTAACGAGCGGTCTAGGCCGATGGATGGTGGCGGCAGGTTTGTCTGTTGCTTTTTTAAGTAATGCATTTGCTGAAGCCGACCCAAATTTATGGCCCGTGATGAAAGAAGCGTTTTTTGCAAAACGTGAAATGAAAGAAGTTGATTTTATTAAAATTGACGCACCAAAACGTGCTGAAAGTGGCGCACAAGTACCCGTGACTTATAGCATTGATAACGCTGCGGCAAACGGCGTAAAAATCGTCAAGCTATATTCTTTTGTGGACTCAAACCCTATTCCACTCACCGCAACCTATAACCTTAGTGATAGGTTGGGAGATTTTCAATTATCAACCCGCATTCGCTTTGAAACAGATGGGTACGTACGTTTGGTGGGTGAAACAGCGGATGGCAAATTGTATTTAGGCTCTCGTGTGATTCGCGCAGCGGGTGGCTGTGGCGGCATGGTTGAAAATAACGAGGCAGAAATTCGCGCGGCCGCGGGTAAAATTAAAATGAATGTGGAGCCGCCTGCAAAATTTGGCACGCCAACAGCCGCAACATTTAATATCAAGCATATTATGCGCACAGGCTTGCAACGTGATTTAGTGTCGCAAGGTTATGTGCCAGCGTTTTATATTAATAAAACCGAATTTAAATATAATGGCAAAACTTTAATGGATGTCGATGTGGGGGTTGGCACGGCGGAAGACCCTTACTTTAAATTTAACTTCGTACCAGATGCACCGGGTAAATTAGAAGTGACAGCCACTGATAACGAAGGCAAATCATTTACCCACGAAGTAGACGTAAAAGGTTAGTAAAACGGTTTGCTAAAAAGGCCTCTACGGAGGCCTTTTTTATTTTTTTGTTTACGATACAAGATGTTAAAATGTGCGTTAGCAACTTTTAAAAAGTAATAAGGGAGTAAACATGAAAAGTTACCGTAAAGAATTGTGGTTTAATCTGCCAGCGCGCATGGCTTTTAAAAACATTACTGGAGAAATTCGCGAATGTTTGCGTGAAAGCGGCGTGAAAGAAGGTTTGGTGTTGGTGAACGCCATGCACATTACCGCGAGCGTGTTTATTAATGATGATGAGCGCGGTTTGCATCATGACTACGGCATTTGGTTAGAAAAACTTGCGCCACATGAGCCAGTGAGCGGTTATCGCCATAATGATACGGGTGAAGATAATGCCGATGCCCACATGAAGCGCCAAGTGATGGGACGTGAAGTGGTGTGCGCAGTGACAAATGGCCAGCTCGATTTTGGCCCGTGGGAACAGATTTTTTACGGTGAGTTTGATGGTAAGCGTAATAAGCGTGTGCTTGTGAAAATTATTGGTGAATAAACTTGTTTTTAATAGCCGTTTGACCCTCGATAAGCTCAGGACAAAAAAATAAAATTTAATAAGCCGTTCATGGTTCGACAAGCTCACCACGAACGGGTAGCTAGGATTAGGAGTAACGATATGAAAACCCCTGAATTGTTAGCCCCAGCGGGCGATTTAGACCGTATGCGCACCGCGTTTGATTATGGCGCAGATGCGATTTATGCGGGGCAGCCGCGCTACAGTTTGCGGGCGCGTAATAACGATTTCACCATGGCCAATCTTGAGATTGGTATTAAAGAGGCGCACGCGCGTGGCAAAAAGTTTTTTGTGGCGAGCAATATTTCACCGCATAACGCCAAAGTAAAAACTTACATGGCAGATATGGAGCCCGTGATTGCCATGCAGCCAGATGCGCTGATTATGTCTGACCCCGGCCTTATTCAAATGGTGCGTGAAAAATGGCCAGAGGTGCCGGTGCACCTTTCAGTACAAGCCAATACGGTAAATTTTGCCACGGTGAAATTTTGGCAGAGCATGGGTTTGAGCCGCGTGATTTTATCGCGCGAATTGTCACTGGATGAAATTGAAGAAATTCGCCAGCTTTGCCCCGAAATGGAGCTCGAAGTATTTGTGCACGGCGCGCTCTGCATTGCTTATTCAGGCCGCTGCTTGCTTTCAGGTTATTTTAATCATCGCGACCCGAATCAAGGCACTTGTACCAATAGCTGCCGTTGGGATTACAAAGTACACGATGCGAGCGAGGACGCGGCAGGTGTGATTCGCTTGCAAGATTTTGACTTTAAAGCAGAAATGGAAAAATCTTCGCTTTCGGGCTGCGGCAGTTTACCGCGTCATCCATTGGCTGAAAAAGTCTATTTGATTGAAGAAAAAGGCCGCCCGGGCGAGTTGTTGCCAATTATGGAAGATGAGCACGGCACTTACATTATGAACAGCAAAGATTTGCGCGCCATTGAGCACGTAGAGCGTTTGGTGAAGATGGGTGTGGATTCACTGAAAATTGAAGGCCGTACAAAATCACGCTATTACGTGGCGCGTACTTGCCAAAATTATCGCAAAGCCATTGATGATGCGGTAGCGGGTCGTCCGTTTGATTGGACATTACTGGGCGATTTAGAAAACTTGGCGAACCGTGGTTACACCGATGGTTTTTATCAGCGCCATCACACAGCCGAGCATCAAAACTACAAACAAGGCTATTCAAGCTCAAACCGCAGTTTGTATGTGGGCGATATCGTGGCGTACGACACTGAGAAAGGCCTGGCGGATATTGAAGCGCGCAATAAATTTGGCGTGGGCGACCGTTTGCAAGTCATCCATCCAACCGGCAATCAAGATGTGTTGGTTGAAACCATGTTTAATAAAAAAGGTGAGCCAATTCAAGAGGCTTCTGGAAGCGGTTATTTTGTGCGCCTACCCATTGCGGCAAACGATTTAAGTAACGCGATGGTGGTGAAATATTTGTCATAAAAAAGCGCTAAATTAAGCCAAATAATCGCCCGAGAAAATTTTTATGCCCTGCGAGCCTTTATTTATAAGGCTTGCAGGGCAGTCAAAAAGGTTGTGTTGTTTTTAGCCTCGAATATAGCTTTCTAACTGCTTAATTAAACGCTGCTGATAATCAATGGTTTCTTTCACCAAATCGCCAATTGAGAGCATGCCAACGACTTGGTTATTTTCAACCACAGGCAAGTGTCGAATGCGCTTTTCAGACATAATGGACATGGCCTGTTCAACGGTGTCAGATGGCTTGGCTGACAGCACTTTGTCGGTCATCACATCACTGATTTGCGTGGTTTTTGAAGACCGGCCTTTGAGCACCACCTCACGCGCATAATCGCGCTCTGAAAAAATACCGACTAATTTTTCACCTTGAAGCACCACCAGCGCACCGATTCGATATTCTGCCATCACCACCAGCGCATCAAACACGGGTCGATGCGGTGCAACTGAAATCACTTCTTTATGTTTTTTACTATCGAGTAGTTGTTGCAATGTTTTCATGACTCTCCCCTTTTTTTGTGCAAGCGATTTAAAAATATACGCTTTATAATGGCAATAGCAATACTCTCAACTTAAAGACACTCATTTTGCAAAAAAATATCACCATTAAGGCATTGGTTGCGCTGTTTATACTCACGCTGATTTGGGGCTATAACTGGGTGGTGATGAAGCTTGCAGTGCAATACGCCAACCCTTTTCAGTTTGCCGCCATGCGCACATTTAGTGGCGCGATCATTTTGTTTATCATTATGGCGTTTACAAAACGTGCAATGATGGTGAAAGAATTTCCCACCATGTTGGTGCTGGGTTTGCTACAAACCATCGGCTTTACGGGGCTGATTATTTGGGCCGTTTCCATCGGCGGTGCGGGCAAAACAGCGGTGTTAAGCTACACCATGCCCTTTTGGGTAATGCTTTTTGCGTGGCCCATGCTGGGCGAAAAAGTGCAAGGCTGGCAATGGTTGGCCGTGGTTTCAGCTTTATTGGGCATTATTTTGATATTTGATCCACTCCACATTAAAGCCGATGCTTTCAGTATGTTTTTGGCTGTATGTTCAGGTGTTTTTTGGGCGATTTCGGCGATTATTTCAAAAAAATTACACAAACGCGCACCGCATTTAGACTTGCTTAATATCACGGCATGGCCAATGCTGCTAGGCTCAATTCCGCTGGTGATTTACGCGCTGATGTTAGATGCGCCGCCAATTCAATGGACCAATACGTTTATAGCCGCCGTGCTATTTAATGTGATTTTAAGCGGTGTTGTGGCGTGGCTTTTATGGTTGTACGCACTACAGCGCTTAAATGCTGGCATCGCCAGCATGGCAAGTATGCTAGCCCCCGTCATTGGCGTAATTTCAGCATGGTTGCAACTTAATGAAGTGCCAGGCAAACAAGAACTGATTGGCATGAGTTTTATTGGGTTGGCTTTGGTGATTATTTCTGCGATTAGCATACGCAAACATGCGCAAGTGGACGCAGCACAAGGCCAAGAGTAACTTGTAGGAGCGCATTTATTAGTAATGCCTCATGCTTGCATGATAGCAGTACTTATGCCTGTGGTATTGCGCAAAAGCGTTGCAACTCCGCGCCGGCAATCGCGCAATAAATTGCGCTCCTACATGCTAAAATGGTGGTCTTTATCATTCAGTTTCAAGGACAATGTAGCATGGCAGGTCATAGTAAGTGGGCAAACATTCAACACCGCAAAGGGCGTCAGGACGCAAAACGCGGCAAAATCTTTACCAAAATCATTAAAGAAATCACCGTAGCCGCGCGCCTAGGCGGGGGCGATGCCGACATGAACCCGCGCTTGCGTAGCGCCGTGGCCGAGGCAAAAGAAGAAAATATGCCGTCAGACAACATTATCCGCGCCATCAAAAAAGGCACGGGCGAGCTTGAAGGCGTGAACTACGAAGAGATTCGCTATGAAGGCTACGGCATTAATGGCGCGGCGATTATTATTGACTGCCTCACCGACAACAAACAGCGCGCGGTGGCCGATGTGCGTCATGCCTTGACCAAATTTGGCGGTAATTTAGGCACTGACGGCAGTGTAGCGTTTATGTTTAAACACTGTGGCAATTTAGTTTTTGAGCCAGGAACCGACGAAGATAAAGTCATGGAAGTTGCACTTGAGGCAGGTGCTGAAGATATTGTGACAAACGATGATGGCAGTATTGAAGTGATTACCCCGCCAGCGGATTTTGTGGCGGTTAAAGAAGCGCTAGAAGCGGCAGGTCTCAAAGCTGTGCTCGCAGAAGTGACCATGAAAGCCATGAATGAAGTGGAGTTTACCGGGGATGATGCAGTGAAAATGCAAAAAATTCTGGATGCGCTGGAAGACTTAGATGACGTGCAGGATGTTTATACCACGGCGTTGATTGAAGAATAAAAGTTAGCCAATTTTACGTGGGCTTATAACTACAAACTGCTTAATATTTAAGCAGTTTGTATGCATCTACTTTAACGCTGCCCTGCAAGCCTTAATTTATAAGGCTCACAGGGCAGCGTTTTTATCTCGGGTGGATTAAGCCAACTATTTTTTCTAAATCAGCGCAGTATTTTCTTCTAATAAATGTTGCGCTTGTTCAAGGTGTAGCTGCGTACTTTTGATGTAATCGAGTAGCAACACACTGTCTTCTTCATTGATTTGTGCCACGCGCACGGTTAAGCCCATTGGCGCAAACATGAGTTTTAGCCATTGTTCGCCCATTTTTTCAATGGCGTGGTCAAAGGCTTTGAGTTCAACGCCGTTGTTAATGCGTTGGTTTAAATCTTCACGGTGCGCATCGCTGGCGTGCATGAGCTCGTTGCTATCAAGATTGATGTTGATGCGATTGGGCATGACTAAATTATTTTCATGAATCTGCAATTGGCGAAAAAGCCACTCTTCAGTATTGGCAGAAACACCTTGGTATTGCGCGCGCAGTTTGTCCACCAGCAGTTCTTTGCCAATTTGCTGCACACGGATGTGCGCTAAATCAAGGCCCAGCATGGCTTTGGCTTTTTTACGAATCACGCCGATATATTGCGTTGAGGTTTTACCACCCAGCGTTTTTTCGCGCTCGCCTAAATCTTCTTGCTTAAAATCGGTGAGGGATAAATCCACTTCAAGTAGCGTGAGTTTTAGCACGGCCTGAATCTGCTGAAACTGCATTTGCTGTGATTTAATGCGCTCCAGTTCAATCACCAGTTTGGCTTTGTCTTTGAGCACTTTTTGCATTTCGCTGGCAAGTTGTTTTTGCCGCTCCACGTCGGCAGACACCAGTAGTTTTGGCAATGTTAAGCTGATGATCAACGCGCCTAAACCAGCACCAATGGCGGCAAGCAGTACCGCGACGCTTTGTTTGTCTAATAGCAAACTGAAGGCGATAAATAATACCGCGATACCCACGCCAGTGGCAAAAAACATGCGATAGCCAAACTTTTTGAGTGGTGCAAAAAGCTTAAATGGTGCGGTGAGTAATTTTGTGAGCATGTGTTGGGTCTTAAGCATGATTGGATAATTATTTTACTAAGCTTGATTGTAAGGTAATGCCCAAAAGAAGCAAATTAAATCAGTAAGTAAGCAAGTGAATGGCTTATAATTTGTGCTGTATTTACCGTCTTAAGTTAACCCAAAACCAATCATTTACGCATGCATTTCACACAAACACTTTGTAAAAAAAGGCCCTTAAACTTAACCGTAATAGGGTTGGTATAAGTGGCGTTAGTTACCACGCGTATCCTTGGTATTGACCCCGGCCTGCGCTTGACCGGGTTTGGTGTCATTGAAAAGGTTGGTGAAAAAATCGTTTACGTGGCAAGCGGCACCATTAAAACTGCAAGCGGCAAAAAAAATGCCGTTGAGGGCGAGGCCGATAGAGAAGAATTGCCAGCACGGCTAAAAATTATTTTAGACGGCCTGTTTGAAGTGATTGATACTTATCAACCAACGCAGGTGGCGGTTGAAAAGGTGTTTGTGAATGTAAACCCGCAATCTACCCTGCTGCTCGGCCAAGCGCGTGGCGCGGCCATTAGCGCGGCAGTGATTCGCAATTTAATTGTGGCGGAATATACCGCGTTGCAGGTGAAGCAGTCGGTGGTGGGGAATGGTCACGCACAAAAAGAACAAGTGCAAGAAATGGTGAAACGTTTGCTCAATTTGCCAGCCACACCCAAGCCAGATTCTGCCGATGCACTGGCTTGTGCGATATGCCACGCACACGGCGGGCAAGGCCTTGGTAGGTTGGCCACGGCTGGTTTTCGCGTCAAGGGCGGGAGGCTGATTGGGTGACAAACAATGCGAAACTGTTGCTTGAACCTGCCATTGGCACTTACGCCAATAATATTACCAAGTATTTTTTTGCTACAAGGCCAGCGTTTTTGTTAGCCGCTTTGGCCGCGTGTTTGCTGGGTTTGGCAAGTGCAAAACTAGGCGGCGTTAATCTGAAAATGGCTTTTGCAGTGGCGACAATACTGCTGGCGTTAGTTGTGCATGCCGCAGTGAACGTCCTTAACGATTATTTTGATGCGTTAAGTAGTGCAGATGCTTTTAATACCGAGCGCGTTTATCCTTTTACAGGTGGCAGTCGTTTTATTCAGAATGGCCTGTTTACGCCGCAACAAACTGCACGATTTGGCTATGGGTTGTTGCTCGTTGCCATGTTGGGTGGGCTATGGTTGGTGGCTGAAGTCGGCAAAGGTCTTTTGCTAATTGGTGGCGTTGGTCTATTCATTGGCTGGGCGTATTCGGCCACACCGTTAAGCTTAAATAGCCGTGGTTTAGGCGAGGTGTGCGTGTTATTGGGTTTTTTAGGTGTGGTAATTGGGGCCGATTTTGTGCAGCGCATCAGCTTTTCTTGGCAGCCTGTGTTTGTGGGGTTTCCCTATGCATTGCTGGTGACGAACTTGCTTTTTATCAATCAGTTTCCTGATTATAAAGCCGATAAGCTGGCCGGCAAGCATCATTGGGTTGTGCGCTTGCCACTGACAACAGCCGCAAATATTTACCCAATATTGGTATTGCTCGCATGTGTTTGGCTGCTCGCGATGGCGTTGTTACAAAGGCTGCCAGCAATGACACTATGGTCAGCGTTGCCGCTACTATTTGCATTGCGCGCGGCTTGGCTTTTGCAACAACATTATGCTGAACCTGCAAAATTACGCCCAGCGATTCAGTTAACCTTGCTTGCCATGCTGGGCCATGCCTTACTATTAACTTTATTATTATTTTGGAATGCAAGATGATTGCCAGACTTAATGGAATACTGATTGAAAAATCTCCTCCGCAAATCGTGATTGATTGCAATGGCGTGGGCTACGAGGTCGAGGTGCCAATGAGTACCTTTTACAATTTGCCAGAATTAGGCAGCAAAGTGAATTTGCTGACTTATTTTGTGGTGCGTGAAGACGCGCAACTGCTGTATGGTTTTGGTAGCGAACAAGAAAAAAGTACGTTTAAACAATTGCTTAAAGTCAATGGCATTGGTGCTAAATCGGCGTTGTCTATTTTAAGTGGCGTAAGTATTGATGATTTGATTCAGGCGGTGAGCATGCAAGAGGTCGGCATGCTCACGCGCATTCCCGGCATTGGCAAAAAAACTGCGGAGCGTTTACTGCTCGAACTCAAAGACAAATTCAGTGTGGCAGGCTTGGCGCAAACCGCCAATCAGGCAAAGTCTGCCATGCATGACATCCTCAATGCACTGGTGGCTTTGGGCTACAATGAGCGCGAGGCGCTGGCCGCCGTTAAATTGCTAGACAAAGAAGTGAGCGTGACCGATGGGATTAAGCAGGCGTTGAAAAACCTTTCAAAATAACAACAAAACATTGAAGCAATGTGAGGATGAGTGATGAAAAGTTATCTAATTTTTATTGTTAGCTTAGTCGTGTTTTTGGCGGCGTGTGGCCAGCAACAGCCACCCGTGCCAACGGTAGCGATGGCACCAGCGCCCGCCGAGATGGCAAGAACTAAAATGGCCAGTGCTGATTCAGTGGCCGTTGCGGGTGAAGGTGAGCAGTCACTTACAGAACTTACAGAGCCTGCTACTGCTCAAAGCGAGGTTAAACGCTTTATCGCATTACGCCATCACATGGTGGTGGAAACGCCAACAGAACAAATGCAAGCAAATTTTGATGCCACCGTTGCGCATTGTCAGCAGCTCAAGTGCCAAATTTTGTCGGCCAATTATAATCGTGAAACAGCTTATAGCCCGCCATCGGCAAGCCTGTCAGCGCGTATTCCACCAAGATCAGTAGCGGTGTTCTTAGCGGGCTTAGCTAAAAGTGGAGAAGTCTTACAGCATCACCGTAGCAGCGAAGATAAAACCGATGCGGTGATTGATGCAGAGGCGCGCATTAAAAACCTGACCGAGTTTCGTGATAATTTGCGCGCAATGCTGAGCGATAAATCTGCCAAATTTAAAGATTTAATCGAAGTGCAGCGTGAGTTAGTCAACACGCAAAGTGAGTTAGATGGTATTCAGGGTGTGCGCAAAGTGCTGGCGCAAGAAACCGAATTGGTGGCGATTAATATTGATTTTACTGCCAAGCAAGGCATTACTGAGCAAGGCTTTTTTTCACCCGTTGCACAAGCTTTTAAAAATGCTGGCCACGTAATGATGGAAAGTTTAGCGAGCGTGATTACTTTTTTTGTAACAATTTTGCCGTGGCTTATTTTTGGCATTCCAGCACTGATTTTAATACGCAAACTTTGGGCTAAAATTAGAACAAAAAAACCGCATGTATAAACTTGGCGTAATACATTAATTTACAATTTCAAACGGGTATAATACGCACAACCTTTTTGAATGCTCTGGAAGCCTTGTAAATAAAGGCTCGCAGAGCAGTATTTTTGTCTCGGGAATTTTATTGCGGTTTTTGTGATGTTTTTGTGTAATCAATCAGTTTGTTTTGTGGGTTAAATGTGAGTCAATATAAAAATAAAAATAGCGTATTTTCAATGTGGTTTGCCTGCTGCTTTTTTGCGGTAATGTGCCTATTTTCTGAGGTGGCGCTAGCTTATACAGGCGTGACGATTGTCATGAGCAGCAAAACTGAAGCGAATCTGGCGTTTGTTGAGCAGTTTAAGACAGAGCTAGCCGGCAATGAAAATAATACACTAAATCTAAAAGTGATTGAGTTGCCAGCACGCAAAAGGCTCGTGGTGGCTGAAAATAGTGAATTGGTGATTGCGTTGGGTGCAAAGGCGCTTGAGGCCGCCAGCAAGTTATCGCATACAACGCCGGTTTTGGCAGTGCATACGCCGTCATTAGCCTATGAGCAGATATTAGAAAAAAGTCTGCGTGATGCGAGTAATATGAGCATGATTATGCAAAATCAGCCTTATGCGCGCCAAATAAATTTTATTCAATTGGTGCTACCGGCGGCAAAAAATATTGGCAGCTTAGTCAATGGCAACTCGCAAACATATGCGGAACAGTTGAAAACACAGGCTGATAAAAAAGGACTCAATGTGCAGTTAACGCACTTAAATGATCCATCGATGTTGATACCGGAGCTTAAAACTTTGTTAGAGGCGAATGATGCATTGCTGGCGATACCAGATACAGCTGTTTATAAACCCGATACGGCGCAATCCATTTTGATGACTAGTTATCAGTTTAAGAAGCCAGTGCTTTGTTATTCACTCTCTTATGCGAAGGCGGGCGCACTGGCGGCGTTATATAGCTCTAGCCGGCATTTGGCCAAGCAGGCCGCGGAAATTGCGCAGCAATCGCAAAATGCAGAAAGCGCCCTGCCATTGCCGCAAGCGCCAAAATATTTTTCTGTGTACGTCAATCGGCAAGTGGCGCGTTTGCTCAATATTGAAGTGAACAAAGATGTGGCAATTTTTCAAGAATTATTAGCCGCTGATAATTTGCAAAATGAATAATATTGGCATTAAAGCGAGGGTGATTTTTTTAGGCACAGTGCCTGCCCTGCTGTTTGCGATTATTTTAATCGGCTACATAATTTCAAATATATTTGGCATATTGAATCAATCGCTGGTTGACCGCGGAAAAATCATCGCTACTCAACTTGCCCCTGCTGCTGAATACGGGGTGATTTCTGGAAATCGACAAATGCTGCAAAAACTTGTGCAGCAAGCGCTTGATCATGAGCAAGATCTTAAAACGGTGATGGTCGTTGATAATCAAGGATTAGTGCTGGCCTACAGTGGACAAGCGATTCCTGAAACGCTGATTAGCAAAATCATGCAGGAAAATTTGCCTGAGTACAAACAAGCACGCGGCATCATTTTTTCTGCGCCTATTCATCGAAGTTTAGTCGAGATTGATGATTTTTCGTCCCAAGAAGAAAATACGCAACAACTGAAAAAAGATTTTTCACCTGAAAAAATCGGTCAGATTTATGTGGAACTAAGTAATCAAGGACTGCAGAGCTATAAGTTAGTATTTGTCGTAAAAATTGCATCAATTGCTTTATTGGGGCTGTTGCTCAGTGGCTGGCTAGCTTGGCGTATCGGCCGAAATATTACACAGCCTATTCAAGAAATTGCCCGTGCAGTCAATAAAGTGCGCGAAGGTGTGTTGTCACAAACGTTGGTAGAAAACTCCAGCGGTGAATTAAAAACCTTACAAAAGGGCTTTAATTCAATGTCGGCGAGCTTGAAGCACGCCTATGATGTGATGCAAGATAAGATTAACGATGCCACCTCTATGCTGCGCCATCAAGCGCAACATGATGATTTAACTGGGCTTATTAACCGTCGAGAATTTGAAGTGCGCTTAGAGCGCTGCCTCAAAACTGCTAAAGAAAACAATGCAAAGCACGTGTTTTGCTTTCTGGATTTAGATCAATTCAAGTTAGTGAATGACACGAGTGGGCATATCGCGGGGGATGAACTACTTAAACAAGTGAGTGTTTTACTGGCCATCCGCATGCGTGAAAGAGACACATTAGCCCGTTTAGGCGGGGATGAGTTTGGCCTGCTGTTGGAGAACTGTACGCAGAAAGAAGCCGACCAAATTTGCAGTGCAATTCAACGCATTATTCGCGATTTTCGTTATAGCCATGACGACAAAATCTTTAATATTGGCGTGAGCATTGGTATGGTGGTGATTGATGACCATTTTGACAGTGTTAGCGAAGTGGTACACGCGGCAGATATGGCGTGTATGGCCGCGAAAAAGGCGGGACGTAATCAAACGGTGCTATTTAACGCAGGCGATGTTGAAGTGGTCGAGCAGAAAAATGCAGTAGAAGCGATTGCCGACATCACGGATGAAATCGATGATGATCAGTTTATGCTGTACTGTCAGGCGATTGTACCGCTCACGCCGAATTTACCGCATTTACCTAATATGCCGGCCATTCCACAGCAACATCACTATGAGATTTTGCTCAGAAAAGTAGATTTAGACGGCAAGATTATTTTGCCAACGACGTTTATTCCCTCAGCCGAGCGCTATCATCTGATGCCTAATATTGACCGCTGGGTGATTAAAAATGCTTTTATTGCCTATCGAAAACTGCTTGATATTGATTACGAACACTGCAATTACATCTTTTCAATCAATTTATCGGGCACGTCATTGGGTGACCAAAGTCTATTGCCGTTTATTCGCGAACAGTTTGCTAAATACGCTATTCCGCCCGCCTCGATATGCTTTGAAATTACCGAGACGGCGGCCATTGTAAACCTTAAAAATACCATTTTATTGTTTAACTCACTGCGTGAAATTGGCTGCAAATTTGCTTTAGATGACTTTGGCAGTGGCATGTCTTCATTTATGTATTTAAAGAATTTTGATGTTGATTACCTTAAAATTGATGGCGCTTTTGTCAAAGAGATTCATCAAAACCGGATTGATCATGCCATGGTGCGTTCCATCCACAATGTGGCAGAATCGATGAACATCAAAACGGTTGCTGAATTTGTGGAAAGTGATGCAATATTGAAACAGCTAGAAATTATCGGCGTGCACTATGGCCAAGGGCTGCATCTTGGCTTGCCGATTACTGTGAAAGAATTGATTCAACAATATGCTGAATTACATCCGCGCTAATGATGCATTGTTACTAATGCATTGGTTCGCGCACAACACCCATCAGCGAAAGCACCATCATGATAGAAACTGACCGCCTGATAGCTCCAGAAACCGAAAGCCCGCGTGAAGAAGCGCTGGAGCGCGCACTTCGCCCCAAACTATTAGATGAATACGTCGGCCAGGAAAAAGCGCGCGGTCAGTTAGAAATTTTTATCAATGCGGCTCGCGGCCGCAGTGAACCGTTGGACCACGTGCTCTTGTTTGGCCCGCCAGGCCTGGGTAAAACCACACTCGCACATATTATTGCCAAAGAAATGGGCGTGAATATGCGCCAAACTTCAGGCCCAGTGCTAGAGCGCGCGGGTGACTTAGCAGCGTTACTCACCAATTTAGAACCCAATGATGTACTATTTATTGATGAAATTCACCGCTTGTCGCCCGTCGTAGAAGAGATTTTATATCCAGCGATGGAAGATTATCGTCTGGATATCATGATAGGCGAAGGCCCCGCCGCGCGCAGTGTTCGGCTAGATTTGCCACCATTTACCTTGGTGGGCGCCACCACGCGCGCCGGTATGCTCACTAACCCGCTGCGTGACCGTTTTGGCATTGTTTCGCGTTTAGAGTTTTATACGGCTGAAGAATTAAGTCGCATTGTGCAACGCTCTGCCGGGCTGCTAGAGGTAGAGTTGGTTGATACCGGCGCACTTGAAATTGCCAAACGCTCTCGCGGTACACCGCGCATAGCCAACCGTTTACTACGCCGTGTACGTGATTACGCGCAAGTTAAAGCCAATGGCAAGGTCAGCGCTGAAATTGCCGATGCCGCCCTCAAAATGCTCGATGTTGATAAGCTTGGCTTTGATGTCATGGATAGAAAACTGTTGCAGGCGGTGCTGGAAAAATTTGGCGGCGGGCCTGTTGGCTTGGATAATTTGGCCGCAGCGATTGGCGAAGAGCGCGACACGATTGAAGACGTACTCGAGCCGTATTTAATTCAGCAAGGCTATTTAATGCGCACACCACGCGGGCGCGTGGCTACCAGCTTGGCCTATCAGCATTTTGGTTTGAGTGTTCCGGCAAATTTGTCGACTGGTGAGCTTTGGCAATCGGTAAACGGCAACGATTAATTTTTGTGTATCACACGGGCAGCATTTGATTAAATGCGCGTGGTTTTTTCTTGGTTTAAATTGGGCTTAATTTGCACCGAGAAAAATTTATGGCTCTGTAAGCCTTTATTTATAAGGCTCACAGAGCATCGAAAAAGGTTGTGCTGTAAATTGCCTAAAAATTAAGCAATTTCATTTTGCTCAAAGCATCTGCTATTTTGTCATTTTTGAAACAATTACTTAACAATTTGACACGCCACCATATTAAGTTGGCTGTGTTAAAATTTGCCCATGCAAAACACGGGCGATTTCATCTGGCCAATTCGCGTCTATTACGAAGACACAGACGCGGGTGGCGTAGTTTATCATTCAAATTATCTTAATTTTATGGAGCGCGCCCGCACCGAATGGCTGCGTGCTTTGGGGTTTGAGCAAACGCATTTAAAAGACGATTTAGGTGTGATGATTGTCATCCATAGCTTGAATATTGCTTTTAAGAGCCCAGCGCGTTTTAACGACTTATTGCAGGTGCATTGCCAGTTTGCAAACGCAGGGCGCAGCAGTATGGACATCGCCCAAACAATCTTTCGTGACGGCGTGTTGCTGGCCGAGGCAAGCGTTAAAGCGGTGTTTGTGGATGCTGCGAGCTTTCGGCCAGTGGCTATTCCTCAAGCAATTAAAGACGCTGCCATGGGTTTAACCGAAGCAGCGCTTACAAAAACATGATGACGGTGCAATTTTCCCCAACTTTTTATACTATTAAAACTAAACTATTGGAGCTTTTATGAGTGTGGACGTAGCGAATGATATGTCGATTTTTTCGCTGGTGGCGGGTGCGAGCTTACCCGTGCAACTGGTGATGATAATTTTACTCCTCACGTCTTTATTTTCATGGTGGTATATTTTTATTAAAGTGGCCACCGTCAAGCGCGCTGAAACCAATGCCGAAGACTTTGAAAAAGCCTTTTGGACCGGTGGCGACTTAAATAAACTTTATGAAGGTTTAAGTGTAGGCCGCCGAAAACCACAAGGCATGGCGAGCATTTTTGAAGCGGGTTTTAAAGAGTATGCGCGCCACAAGCAACAAGGCCGCACTGAGGTTTCAGACATTATGGAAGGCACACGCCGTGCCATGCGCGCCGCCTATAACCGTGAGATGGACGATTTAGATGCGCATTTGCCGTTTTTAGCCTCGGTCGGCTCGGTGAGTCCGTATATTGGTTTGTTCGGCACGGTGTGGGGTATTATGAATTCGTTCAGAGGCTTGTCTAACGTTGCGCAAGCCACGCTCAGCCAAGTGGCTCCGGGTATTGCAGAAGCGCTCATTGCCACGGCCATTGGCTTATTTGCGGCAATTCCAGCCGTCATTGCCTACAACCGTTTTGCCTCAAGTGTTGACAGGCTTTCAGTGCGTTACGAAAGCTTTATGGAAGAATTCACCAACATCTTGCAAAGAAAGAGCTAAATCATGGCGCGCACCCGTAAACGCCGCATGATGAACCAAATCAATGTCGTGCCCTACATTGATGTCACCTTGGTCTTGCTGGTGATTTTTATGGTGACCGCCCCCATGACAAATCCTGGCGTGGTGGATTTACCTAAAGTTGGGCAGGGAGCATTAGTGCAAAAGCAAGTGCCGCCGATAGTTGTAACTATAAAATCAAATGACAAGATTGAATTTGAAGGTGCGGCTGTTTCATCTGATGTACTTTTGTTAAAAGTAAAGCAAGCATTAGATGCTAACCCGCAAAGGGCTGTCGTAATAGCTGCAGATAAGAATGTTAAATATGATGATGTAACTAGGGTGGTGGGATTGTTTAAGCAAAACAAAGATATTAAATTAGGCTTGTTGTTAGCGCCTGCGCCATAGATTTAAATAATATGGATTTCAATACAATGCGTGGCCCATCTCAGACCACAATGCTCAAAAGCTATGAAAAAGAAATTTCATGGAAGGCGGGCGCGTACGCGATTGCCGTGCATTTAGCGTTATTGGGTGGGCTATTAATTTCATTTAATTGGAAAGCCGCACATCCGATGTTGAACGTGGCGGAAGTCGAGCTTTGGGAGAGTATTCCCAGTAGCGCACCGCCGCCGCCCTTGATTCAACCAAAAGTTGAACCAAAAATTGAGCCAGCCCCGGTGGTAAAAGACGTGCCAGAACCAAAGCCAGAGGCGAAGGTTGAAGAACCAAAAGTCGATATTGCGCTTGAAAAGAAAAAAGAACTTGAACAGAAAAAGCTGGAAGAAAAAGCTGCGAAACAAGAAGCTGAGAAACTTAAGAAAGAGCGATTAGCCGCAATTCAGGCAGATACACTAAAAGACGAAAAGCGTGATAGCGAAAAGCAATTAAATGATAAAAAAGCTAAAGACGAGCTTAAAAAGTTGCAGCAAGAATTAAGTGCAGAGGGCGATCAGCAAGCGCTGGCAGCAAAAGCCTCGGCTAATGCAGGAGTTATTGATGAATATAAAAGAAAAATCCAAGATAAAATCAAAGGCAACGTTAATAACGAACTGTGTGGTGACGGCAAGCCTGTATTAAAATTTAAAATTGATTTACTGCCATCGGGCGAACTAAGTGGCAGCCCAAAACTCACCAAAACCAGTGGCATTGAAGCGTGTGATGATGCTGTAGAACGTGCCATTATGGCTTCGCAGCCATTGCCGTTGCCTGAGGATGTCGCGTTGAAGTCGCAATTCAGGAACTTAAATTTAACTTTTACACCTAATAATTAGCAATTTGTTAGTGCGCGGTTCTGGATGGCTTTTGTAACAAAGTGTAAATCGTGTGGCATCAAAATGGTTTTGCGGTTAAATTTACACGAATAAATATCAGGGGCTCAATTTAACAATCGAGACGATAAAACATAACACCATGAAAATATTTAGATTTTTAGCTTTTTTTACTTCATTTTTCGCATCAACATTCTTATTTATCCCCGTCGCCAACGCTGCTTTGGAAATTGAAATCAGCGGGGGTAGCGCACAGCAAATTCCAATCGCCATTGTGCCTTTTGGGCAAGGTGAGCATGCCGCCACCATGAGCGGCATTATTGCCGCTGACTTAAAGCGTAGCGGTTTGTTTCGTGTGCTTGAAACTGGTGGTGTGGCTAGTCGCCCAACCGATATTACGCAAATTAAATTTGCTGAGTGGTCGGCATTACAAGCCCAAGCCATGTCGGTTGGCACCATTGAGCCACAAGCGGATGGCAAGTTAAAAGTATCGTTTCAGTTGGCCGATGTGCTAAAACAAACGCAGCTTACCAGCGGTCAATATAATATTAGCCCAAGCCAGCTAAGAATTACCGCACATAAAATTGCCGATGCGATTTATCAAAAACTTACCGGTGAATCAGGTATTTTTGCCAGCCACATTGCTTATATCAACAAATCAAAAGGCCGCTACACTTTGCAGGTGGCCGATGCGGATGGTGCGAACCCGCGTACGATGTTGTCATCAAAAGAGCCGATTATTTCACCTGCCTGGGCGCCAGATGGCAACCGCATTGCCTATGTTTCTTTTGAAAAGAAAAAACCGATTATCTATGTACAAACTCTGGGCGGACAACGTACCACCGTGGCGAGCTTCAAAGGCAACAACAGCGCACCTGCTTGGTCGCCAGATGGTAATAAGCTCGCTATTGTGCTCACGCATGGGGCTAATTCGCAGTTATATACCATTAATGCAGATGGCTCAGGCTTAAAGCAGGTGACTAAGAGTTCTGCCATTGATACCGAACCGACATGGTCAACCGATGGGCAGTGGATTTATTTTACCTCTGACCGTGGTGGCCGCCCGCAAATTTACAAGGTTTCATCACAAGGCGGTGACCCAAAACGGGTGAGTTTTGAAGGCGCTTATAATGTAAGCCCGCGTTTTTCACCAGATGGTAAATCATTAGCGATGATTCGTAATGATGGCGGCAGATTCCGCGTGGCGCTGCAAGATTTAAACAGTGGTCAAGTGCAGTTGCTAAGCGATGGCGGCCAAGATGAGTCGCCCAGTTTTGCGCCAAACGGACGCGTAATATTGTATGCTACCCGTAACGGTGGCCGTGGCGCATTGGCGGCGGTGTCGGCCGATGGGCGCGTGAAACAGCGCTTAAATGAGTCTGGTGGCGATATTCGCGAGCCGGCTTGGGGCCCTTTGATTAAATAGTAATTTTTAGCAGCAATGTGTAGTCGATTAAATTTACAATTTTTATGTAGCAGTTTAAGCAATTTTTAGTATTTTATTTTTTATGGAGAGCACTATGAACAACCTGACTTTTAACAAAAAACTACTCAGCACATTGATGTTGGCTTTGGTATTAACCGCTTGTAAAAGCACACCAATGACTAAACCTTCTATTGAAGACAAAAGCGTAGGCCAAAACACAACCACCACCACGCCAGCTGCTGGTGCGGATGATGGCTCAACCGTTAAAGAAGTGTCACTTGATGACGCCAACGCCAATGATGCAGGCAACCCATTAAAAGATCCTAACAATATTTTGTCAAAACGTAATATCTACTTTGACTTTGATAGCGATGCTGTCAAGGCAGAATATCGCCCATTGGTAGAAGCGCATGCAAAATACCTACTAAGCCATAAAGATGCGCGTGTGATTGTGCAAGGCAATGCCGATGAGCGTGGTACACGTGAATACAACTTAGCCCTTGGCCAACGTCGTTCAGTTGCGGTGAAAAAAGCATTGAACGTGTTGGGTGTGCAAGATGAACAGATTGAAACCGTGAGTTACGGTGAAGAAAAAAGCACCGGTTGTGCTGATGAGGCTTGTTTCAGCAAAGACCGCCGCGCAGATATCGTGTATCAAGGCGAGTAATAGAAACTCGGTTAGCCGCTATCAAGTTCTGATAGCGGCACCTTCTTTTAATTTTTAGATGCATGCTTAAAATATGATGAAAAAACTCAATCTGGTCAGCTTGTTTTTGCTGGTGCAACTTTTTGCGATCAATAGCCATGCGGCTTTGTTCGATGATAAAGAAGCGCGCAAAAAAATCTTGGAAATTGAAGCGACCATGACGAGTCAACATCAGGCGACGCAAAATGAGCTGGCTAATTTGAAAAAAAGCCAGCAAGCGCTTGAGCAGCGCGTGATTGCGATTGAGGCCATTACCAAAGGCCAGGTTTTGGGCGATATGCAAAACCATATTGATACGCTCAATCAGGAAATCGCCCGACTAAAAGGTGAACTGGAAGAAGCAAACCATCATATTGAGGCCACCCAGCAGCGCCAAAAAGATTTGTATGGCGATACCGATGCGCGTTTGCGTAAATTAGAGGGTGGAGATACGGCTGCCGCAACCACAACAGCGCCTGATGCCACTGCAGCAGCGCCAGCCGCTACAGCCACGCCGAATAAAAATACCCAAGAATACCAGTTGTTAGAGCTTGCCAATGGCTTATCCAGGGAGGCCAAGCATAAAGATGCTTACAATGCCTATGACAAATTCTTGAAAGACTACCCAGATAGCGCATTGACGCCCGAGGCCAAATATGGCTTGGGTTACACGCAATTTGCGCTTAAAAACTATAAATCAGCCATTATCACACAGCAAAAAGTCATTGATTTGCATCCAGATAGCCCAAAAGTACCCGATGCAATGCTGAATAAAGCCAACAGTCAAATCCAGCTTGGGCAAGTGGCAAATGCTAAAAAAACGTTGCGTGATTTAATTGCGAAATTTCCAGAGAGCGAAGTAACTCCCACGGCACAAAGGCGCTTAAAAGCGCTGGAAGCCATCAAATAAAAACAGGTTTTTTTCACGTCAGATTCACCCTATTTTCTCTCGAGAGATTTTTGATGCTCTGTAAGCCTTTATTTATAAGGCTCGCAGAGCAGGTCAAAAGGGTTGTGACTATTTAAGCACATCATTTTTCATTTTTACGAACCTTGTTTGTTTGCCGATTGCGCTTATATTTTAAACAGCCTTTGGCTTTCGCGGTAAAATAGCGCCAACGCAATTGTTGGCATTTTTTATCATCTCTCATGGCACTTAAAATTCACGAAATTTTCTATTCGCTGCAAGGCGAATCTACGCGTGTTGGCTTGCCAACGGTGTTCGTACGCCTTACTGGCTGCCCAATGCGCTGCGTATATTGCGACACTGCTTACGCGTTTAGTGGCGGCAGCAATATGGAAACTGCTGATATTTTGGCTAAAATTGCCGAATATGGCACTAAATATGTGACTGTTACCGGTGGTGAACCGCTGGCGCAGAAAGAATGCATGGTGCTGCTTAAAGCGTTGTGCGATGCAGGTTACAACGTCTCTCTTGAAACAGGAGGGGCCGTCGATATTGGTCCAGTGGACAGTCGCGTTTCAGTCATTTTAGACATTAAAACGCCAGATTCAGGTGAGCTCAAAAATTACCTGTGGGAAAATCTAACCCACCTTAAAAAGACCGATGAGGTGAAGTTCGTTTTATGTAGCCGCGCTGATTACGACTGGGCAAAGCAGATTTTGGTGCAATATCACCTTGTTGAAAAATGTAGCGTATTGTTCTCACCTGTTTATAGCCAAATTAACCCAACGGATTTAGCCAATTGGGTATTAGCCGACCAATTGCCAGTGCGTATGCAACTTCAATTACACAAAATTCTTTGGGGCGAGGTGCCGGGAAAATGACCAAACGTGCTGTGGTATTGCTTTCTGGCGGGCTGGATTCTGCCACGGTACTCGCCTATGCGCGTAGTCTTGGCTTTGAATGCTATTGTTTAAGTTTAGATTACCATCAGCGTCACATCGCTGAACTGCATGCGGCCAAAAATATCGCCAAATTAATGAATGCTAAAGCGCACAAAACCGCGCAGCTTGATTTATCCTTATTTGGCGGTTCGGCCCTCACGGATGATGCCATTGCTGTGCCAGAAAGCGCCACAACAGGCATCCCGATTACTTATGTGCCGGCGCGCAACACGATTATGCTGTCACTCGCTTTGGCTTGGGCTGAAGTGCTTGAAGCGCAAGATATTTTTATTGGCGTGAATGCGCTAGATTATTCTGGCTACCCAGATTGCCGTGGTGAATATGTCAAAGCGTTTCAAAGCATGGCCAATTTAGCAACTAAAAGCGCGGTAGAAGGCAAAACGATTACGATTCACGCCCCGCTGATAGATATGACCAAGGCGCAAATTGTGCAGTTAGGTACCAAGTTGGGTGTGGATTATGCCATGACTGTTTCATGTTATCAGGCTGATGAACACGGTGAAGCATGCGGCCTGTGTGATTCTTGCCGTCTGCGTCGCGATGGCTTTTTAGCGGCGGGTATAGATGATCCAACGCGGTACAAAGCACTTCCCTAAACATTGGGCACAAACTTATTTGTAAATAAATGCAGTGCGACTTGATAAATAGCTTGTCAAAAGCACAATAAATAGCGTAAAATCCGCGCCTTTCTGCTTTAAAATTTCTATTAAAAGAGAACTAAGATTATGGTTATTATTCGTTTAGCTCGTGGTGGCGCGAAAAAAACTCCTTTCTACAACGTGGTTGTAGCTGATTCACGCAATCGTCGCGATGGCCGCTTTATTGAGCGCGTAGGTTTTTACAATCCATCTGCCAAAGCAAATGCTGAAAGCTTGCGCATTGATTTAGCGCGCGTTACGCATTGGCAAAATAACGGTGCGCAATTGTCAGAAACCGTAGCGCGCTTGGTTAAATTCCACGCTAAAGGCCCGGAGCACGCAATTGCTGCAAAAGTTAAAGATGCTGCTAAAGCCGATGCTGCTAAAGCTAAAATTGCTGCTGCTGAAGCAGCAAAAGTAAAAGCTGCTGCCGATGCTGCTAAAGCTGAAGCGGATGCAAAAGCCGCTGAAGAAGCTGCCGCTGCAAAAGAAGCTGAAGCCGCTGCCAAGGCTGCTGAAGCAGAAGCTGCTGCTGCACCTGCTGAAGAAGCACCAGCTGCAGAATAAATCAAAGCACTCGGGCGTTAAAACGCCTTGGTGAATTAAGTTTATTTTGGAAGCAAGTCATTTAGTTATCATGGGGCGCATTGTTGCGCCTTATGGCGTTTTTGGTTGGCTAAAAGTCATTCCCGATACAGAAGCGCTCGATGGTCTGCTTGATTACGAGTCATGGTGGCTAGGCAAAGGCAATGATTGGCGTGAATTGAAGGTTGTAGAGGCCAAAATACACAATGATGTGATTGTGGTGAAGCTTGAAGGCATTAACGACCGCGACGCAGCATTTGCATGTAAGGGTAAGCAGGTCGCTGTGCCAAGAGATGCGCTCCCAGAGCCTGAAGAAAATGAATATTACTGGTCAGACCTGATTGGTTTGCGTGTAAAAAATAAGCAAGATATTGATTTTGGCACTATCGTGGATGTGTTTGAAACAGGCGCAAATGATGTGCTTGTTGTGAAGGCCGATGTTGTTCAACCGGAATTGGCAAAGTCAGCTTCGGATAAAGTTGTAGAAGTTAAAAATGAAAAGCCGCAGGAAAGATTGTTGCCTTTTATTGCATCAGTGGTTTTAGAAGTGGACTTGAAAGCTCAAACGATGTTGGTCGACTGGGACGAAGACTTTTAGTTTAGTACAGCAACCATGGCTTATCAGTTTTATGTAGTAACGTTATTTCCTGAAATGTTTGAGGCCATTACCCAGCATGGCATTACCAGCAGGGCGTTGCAACATAATATTTATCACGTGCAGTTTTGGAATCCACGTGATTACACTACTGATAATCATAAAACGGTTGATGACAGGCCGTATGGCGGTGGCCCTGGCATGGTGATGCTGGTTGAGCCGCTCGAAAAGGCAATAGCGGCTGCAAAGACGGCGCAACAAGAAAAGCATATAGAAAGTTGGGTTGTCCATCTTTCACCAGCGGGAAAGCCGCTGACGCATCAAAAAGTGATGCAGTTAAGTAAAAAGCCAGGCTTAGTATTACTGGCTAGCCGTTATGAAGGGGTTGACCAACGCCTGATTGATGCTGAAGTAGATGAAGAAATATCCATTGGTGATTATGTTCTAAGTGGCGGAGAGTTACCTGCCATGGCATTAATGGATGCGATTATTCGCCAATTGCCAGGAAGTTTAGGGGATGGGGATTCGGCCATTGAAGATTCATTTGTCGATGGATTGTTGGATTGCCCACACTACACTAGGCCTGAAGAATATAAAGGTGTCAAAGTGCCTGAAGTGTTGTTATCAGGCAATCATGAAAAGATTAAGCAGTGGCGTTTAAAAGCGGCATTGCAAAGAACTCGGGATTTACGTCCCGATTTATTGGCCGTAAGGCCGTTGACGAAAGAAGAAACACGACTGCTACAGCATGATTAGAGAGCAGGAACAAGTTACTTCATAATTAAAAGGAACCCCGCAAGGGAGAAAAAAGGTAAAAAAGATGGCAGATATCATTAAAATGTTAGAAGAGGAAGAAATTGCTCGATTAGGCAAAACAATTCCTGATTTTGCGCCAGGCGACACAGTCGTGGTTGGTGTAAACGTTGTTGAGGGTACTCGTAAACGTGTACAGTCATATGAAGGTGTTGTGATTGCTAAACGCAACCGTGGCTTAAACTCATCATTCATCGTGCGTAAAATTTCTTCTGGTGAAGGTGTTGAGCGTACATTCCAAACCTATTCACCATTAATTGCGAGCATTGAGTTGAAACGTCGCGGTGATGTGCGTCGCGCTAAACTTTACTACTTGCGTGAGCGTTCAGGTAAATCTGCGCGTATTAAAGAAAAATTAGTTGCACGTGACAGAGAAGTATTGGCGCCAGTAGAAAAAGCATAACAAACGCTTTAACGCAGTCACAAAAAGGCCCTAAAACTGTACGCGGTTTAGGGCTTTTTTATTTGCACTAACATCAATAATAGCGTTTAATTACTGTATGAAAAGCCAGCATAAACACATTCAAGTATACGAGGCGGTTGTTGAAACGCCATTTGGCGCGGTGGGGATTGTGTCTCAAGGAATGCAAGTGGTCATTGATTTATTGCCAGAAAAGCTTGAACAAAAACCCACCACGCAAAAATTAGCACAAAACATTGCCGCACAAATTGAAGCGTATTTAAAAAACGCCAACAGTGGATTTAACTTGCCCATCAAACTGAAGGGTACGCCATTTCAGCGCAATGTTTGGCAGATAATAGATGCAATTCCAAGTGGGCAAGTGCTCACTTATAGCCAAATTGCCGAACAGCTTAAATCAAGCCCGCGCGCTGTGGCCAATGCATGCGGCGCAAATTTTCTTCCTATCGTCATCCCGTGTCATCGCGTGGTGGCAAAAGATGGTTTGGGCGGTTTTATGCGAGATGCTGAACATGGATTAACTATAAAAAAATGGCTTCTCAAGCATGAAGGTGCCATTGATGAAAATGGCAAATTAGTTTGAATCAATGGCGTTAGAAAGCGCAGAAGCCCAGCAGTTAGATAGCTTTATTGACCACCTTTGGTTAGAAGATGGCCTATCCAAAAACACGCTTGAAAGCTATCGCCTCGATTTAACCAGTTTCACACATTGGTTGCCCACACAAAAAAAACAGTTACTCACAGTTGAAGAAACCGATATTCAACAATATCTCGCGGTTAAATTTCCACAAAGTAAGCCACGCAGTATCAGCCGATTGATAGCCACTTTGCGGCGTTTTTATCGTTATTGTTTGCGTGAAAATCTTATTAAAACAGACCCGACCATTCAAATTCAGTCGCCTAAGTTGCCTCGTAGTTTGCCCAAAAGCCTGAATGAAGAAGAAGTCATCGCGCTACTCAACGCGCCTAATTTAAATGCGCCAGCAGGCATACGCGATAAAGCTATGCTGGAGCTACTGTACGCCTGCGGTTTGCGGGTATCAGAGCTGGTCAACATTAAAGCGACCGAAGTGAGCATCAATGATGCTGTTGTAAGGGTGACGGGAAAAGGCAGTAAAACGAGATTAGTGCCAATGGGTGAAGATGCAGCCGATTGGATTTCACGTTATTTGCGTGAGGCAAGGCCAGCGTTGCTGCATAAACGGCTGTGCGATGCGCTGTTTGTAACTAATCGCGGCGAGGCGATGACGCGCCAAGCTTTTTGGTATTTGATTAAACGCTATGCCTTGCTGGCTGGCATTACCAAGCCTATGTCGCCACACGTATTGCGCCATGCGTTTGCCACGCATTTGCTGAATCATGGCGCCGATTTACGTGTAGTACAAATGTTGTTAGGGCATGCGGATATTTCAACCACGCAGATTTATACGCATGTGGCGCGGGAGCGATTGAAGCAATTGCATAGTGTGCATCACCCACGAGGATAGGTGTGGTTGCATCATTTAAATTGTTAACGCCTTAACGCCTTAACGGCTAAATGCAAAATCGAGTTATGTTTTTGCTCGCTCAACGACCACTCCCAACGATTTTAACCCTGCCAAAATCGCAGGCTTAGCCACTTTTACCTTCACGTTTAACGCACCAAATTCTTGTAAAATCAATTGGCAAATATGCTCAGCGAGGGCTTCTACTAGCTGAAAGCTGTGTTCTGATAATGTTTCGCGAATGCGACCCACCACAGCGCCGTAGTCGATGGTGTCGGCAATCGCGTCGCTTTTGCAGGCCTTAGTTAAATCGTAGCCAATCTCAATGTCTAAAATAATGGTTTGCGCGGTCATGCGTTCCCATTCTGGCACGCCCAGTTTGGTCTGTACTTTGAGTTCGCTAATAAAAATGGTGTCCATACAATGTTTGTTTATCGTATAAAATATAATGCTGTAATTTTAGAGCATCTCAAGAAGGTTGGGCAAAATGAATGAGTTAGGTTTTATTCCGGTGACGTTAGTCCCTGCTGTGTGGATTGTTGCGGCGTATTTGCTGGGTTCGGTAGCTTTTGGTATTTTGGTGAGCAAGGCATTTGGTCTGCCAGATCCGCGCACCGTAGGCAGCGGCAATATTGGCGCCACAAATGTAGCGCGTAGCGGTAAAAAATCTGCCGCTGTGTTAACGCTGCTGGGTGATGTCCTAAAAGGCTGGCTACCGGTATGGCTGGCGTTACAGTCAGACATGTTAATGTGGGTGGTGGCTTGGGTTGGATTGGCTGTGTTTTTTGGTCATTTGTACCCGATTTACTATAAATTCAAAGGTGGCAAAGGCGTGGCGACCGCACTGGGCGTGATGTTGGCGCTTTCCCCATGGGTTGCGTTGGCGGCACTGGCAACTTGGTTGGTGGTGTTTGCCATTTCACGCTACTCATCTCTTGCTGCAATTTCCGCTGCCGCACTGGCGCCCGTGTATGCGTGGTTTTTCTTGTCTGCGTATAAAGACTATTTTATGACCGTGCTGGTGATGGCGCTATTTTTGATTTGGCGTCACCGCGGCAATATTCAAAAATTGCTGGCAGGCACCGAATCTGGTTTTGGCAAAAAGTAGCGCTTTTGCAACATCAAATTGGCATTAAAAAATACGCTTAATTCACCTAAATTTAACACCAACCTTTTTTGATGCCCTGCGAGCCTTATAAATAAAGGCTCGCAGGGCATATATTTTTTCTCGGACGAAAACGAGGCCATTAAGGTGCTTTTAATTCGCCTAAATCCCATCTTGGTTTTACGCTAAAACTGTAGTCGATTTCATTTATTTGTTGCATGGCTTGCAACCGCATTGCACTGAATCTCATTGCCCCGGCAAAAGCAATCATCGCGCCGTTATCTGTGCAAAACTCTAATCGCGGATAACTCACTTTGCAAAGTTTGCGCTTAGTTGCGGCGTTGAGCTTTTCGCGTAGTTTGCTATTGGCGCCTACGCCGCCAGAAACAATCAAGTTATCTAAGCCCGTTTCGCGTAATGCCGCCATACATTTTGTGGTTAAGACTTCGGTGACGGCTTCTTGAAACTCCCAAGCAATATCCACTTTGGTTTGCAAATCAAGGTCTGTGTGAGTGTTTACTAGCGTTAAAACGGCTGTTTTTAAACCACTAAAGCTAAAATTCAAATCACCGCTATTGAGCAGTGGGCGCGGTAATTTAAAGCGCGGTTTGCCATGGGTTGAATGAGAAAGCTCCGCTAGTTTGGAAAGCGCTGGTCCGCCTGGATAGCCGAGCCCCAACAATTTAGCTGTTTTATCAAACGCCTCACCTGCGGCATCATCTAAGGTGTCACCTAGCAATTCGTATTGGCCAATACCATCAACGCGCATCAACTGACTATGCCCGCCAGAAACCAGCAGCGCCACAAACGGAAAAGCTGGTGGATTATCTTCAAGCAAAGGGGCTAATAAATGGCCTTCTAAATGATGCACGCAGATGGTCGGTATTTGCAGGCTAAACGCCAAGGATTCGGCAAAGCTGGTGCCAACCAGCAATGCGCCAGATAGCCCTGGTCCTTGTGTATAGGCGATTGCATCAATGTCACTTAGTTTCTTGTCGGCATCTTTTAAAACGCGCTCGGTGAGCGGCAATACGCGCCGAATATGGTCACGCGAGGCGAGTTCTGGTACCACGCCACCGTACTCGGCGTGCATTTCAACCTGTGAATGCAAGGCGTGCGCCAGTAAACCGCGTTCGGTGTCGTATAATGCAAGCCCTGTTTCGTCACAGGAAGATTCAACGCCTAAAATTAACATGAATGGTGATGGATGAACTGTAAAGGTTGAATTATTGCGCATTTAACTGATTAATGCATAAAAGTAATTGAATAAAAACAATTATGCGATTAAAATAGTCGGCTTTTCTCAGTTTATAAACCTTGCATGTGCAAAATGGTTAAGAACTTGAGCATAATTTAAACTAACTTCTTACCAAATAAGAGAGATTGAATGTCTAGTGTACGCGTAAAAGAAAATGAGCCGTTTGACGTTGCCCTTCGCCGTTTTAAACGCTTAATCGAAAAAACTGGTTTATTGAATGATCTTCGCGCACGCGAATTTTATGAAAAACCAACTTGGGAACGTAAACGTAAAGCTGCAGCCGCAGTTAAGCGTCAATATCGTCGCCTGATGAAGCAAACATTGCCAGCTAAACTTTACTAAGTTAGTCTGATGGCTGATTCCAAGGAAGTTGAAGCAAAGCCTGAAGATGTATTTTGGCAGTTGACTGATAATTTTATTGGCCATGCCAATTCGCTAGTGCCGGCGCACGACGTTGGTGTTGTGAATGCGAGCATGATATTTGCATCGGCTCGCTTTAATACTTTTGTCATCGCTTCGCAGTGTGGCACTAAAGAAGCATTTGAGGCCGAAAAAGCCGCTGCTTTAGAATATTTTGTAAATCAATACAAAATTGCGCTTACAGAACACATGGCAGAAGTGCAAACAAATTTCGACAAATACATTAGTCCAAGCGCCTAAAATCCATGAGTCTCAAGCAACAAATCTCCGAAGACATGAAAAACGCGATGCGCGCTAAAGATAGCGCGCGTTTAGGCGCAATTCGTTTGCTGCAAGCCGCCATTAAGCAGCGCGAAGTGGACGAGCGCATAGAGATGACCGATGCAGATGTGATTGCTGCGATTGAGAAAATGCTTAAACAACGACGCGATTCAATCGCCGCGTTTGAATTAGCCAACCGCACAGATTTAGCCGATATTGAAAAGTTTGAAGTGAGCGTGTTGCAAACTTACATGCCGCAACAATTGAGCGATGAAGCCATTCACCAAATTATTAACCAAGTGATTGCCGATACCGGCGCGCAAGGTGCTAAAGATATGGGTAAAGTGGTTGGGTTGGTCAAACCGCTAGTCGCAGGTGTTGCAGATATGGGTAAAGTGTCGGGCTTAATAAAGGCGCGACTAAGTTAAATTAGGATAATCCGCAATCCAGCGATTAAAAAAACAAGGGAGCGACATCGCTCCTTTTTTTATTGATGCTTTATACTCACGCATATGATTCCAGAAAGTTTTATTCAAGAATTACTGAATCGCGTTGATATTGTCGATGTGGTTGATAAATCTGTGCCGCTTAAAAAGGCTGGTGCAAATTATTCTGCTTGCTGCCCGTTTCATAATGAAAAATCCCCCAGTTTTACCGTGAGTCCAACCAAGCAGTTTTATCACTGTTTTGGTTGCGGTGCGCATGGTACGGCGCTGGGTTTTTTAATGGAATATCAAGGTCTTAGCTTTGTAGAAGCTGTTCATGAACTCGCTAAAATGGTGGGCCTGCAAGTGCCACAAGTGCAAGCAACATCAGAAGCGCGAGAGCAAGCGCATGCGCAACAAAAAGTGGCGGCAAGTTTGCAAGAGGTGTTGCAGCAAGCGGCTGATTATTACAAGGCTGAGCTTAAAAAATCACCGCGTGCGATTGAATATTTAAAAGCGCGCGGCTTAAGTGGTAAAGTTGCTGCAAAATTCCAGATTGGTTATGCGCCCGCTGGCTGGCAGAATTTGCAAAGTGTGTTTCCACAATATGAAAACGAAGCGCTCAATGTTGCAGGGTTGGTCGTTGAAAATGAACAAGGTAAACGTTACGACCGCTTTCGTGACCGTATTATGTTTCCAATTCATGACCAAAAAGGCCAAGTGATTGGCTTTGGTGGGCGCGTGATTAACCCAGAAGATACGCCTAAATATTACAACTCCCCTGAAACGCCGTTATTCCAAAAGGGCCATGAGCTTTACGGCTTGTTTTTAGCGCGTCGTGCAATTCGTGATGCTGGTCGTGCGCTGGTGGTAGAAGGTTATATGGATGTGGTGGCGCTTGCACAATACGGCATTGAATATGCTGTTGCGGCGCTAGGTACCGCAACCACACCTGTTCATATTGCTAAGCTCATGCGTCAAGCAGATGAAATCGTATTTTGCTTTGATGGTGATAACGCTGGCCGCACGGCCGCTTGGCGTGCGGCAATGAATGCGTTGCCAGCACTGAGTGATGGCTTAAAGTTATCTTTCTTATTTTTGCCAAAAGAACACGACCCTGATTCATACGTGCGTGAATTTGGAAAAGAAAAGTTTGAGGCTGAAATGAAGGTGGCTATGCCGCTTTCGCAATATATTCTTAAGCATTTAAGTGAAAATAATACCTTGCAAAGCCAAGAGGATAAAGTACGGTTTTTGAATGAAGCAGAACCAATTTTGCAGCAAATTAAGGCACCACGCAGTGCAATGTTTTTGCGTAAAAAAGTGGCGGAACTCGCGCAACTTTCGACAGATGAAATGCATAGTATGCTTAAACTGCCCAGCTTGAACAAAGCACCAGTGCAAGCAAGGCCAAAGTTTTCACGCACGCCTAGTTCATTACATAAGCGTTTTTGCCTCATGCTGCTAATGCAGCCAAGTTTTGCAGCCGCAGAAGATTTATTGTGGGTGGTTGGTCAAGGGGATGAGACGCAATTATTGCGCCATACTATTGAAACTTGTCTAATTCACCCTCATTCTAAGCCTGTGGTCATTATGCGAGCGCTTGAAACGAAAGTGGACGCAAAGTTATTGCGCGATTTAGAGCGGGACTTGCATTTACTAGATGAAACATTAGACATGGCACTTGAGCTCACTGGCGCAAGACACCAGCTAAAACAAACTTACACTCAACAGAGTAGCAATGTTTTGTTGGCTCATTTGAGTGAAAAGCCCTTAAGCGACCTCACGGAAGATGAGAAAGCAATGTTAAGGACGGTTGGGTTTAAAACTTTAGCTACTAAACTCGAGCCAAAATAGGGTTTAATTCTGTTATAATTGAAGGTTACAAAAAATCATTTGCCAGATACTTTTTTAGAAATCTGGCGTGCAAAATTTAGAGGTAAGTCATGGCGAGACCAAAGAAAAGCGAACAAGAAGCAGCAAAAGAAAAAAATGAATTTATGACACCTGCGATTCAAGAAGCAAATGCGGAAGAGCGTCGTGTTCGTTTAAAATCGCTGATAGTACTAGGCAAAGAACGCGGCTATTTGACCTACGCTGAGATCAATGACCATCTGCCCGATGACGTGCAAGGCTCTGAGCAGATTGATGGCATTATCGGCATGATTAATGACATGGGTATTCAGGTTTATGAAGAAGTCCCTGATGCCGAAGTGTTATTAATGTCAGATGCCCCAGCAGCCGTTACTGATGAAGATGCCGTTGAAGAAGCTGAGCAGGCGCTGGCAACGGTAGATTCCGATTTTGGTCGTACTACTGACCCCGTGCGCATGTACATGCGTGAAATGGGTACGGTTGACCTGCTCACACGTGAGAGCGAAATCGAAATTGCGCGTCGTATTGAAGATGGCCTCAAGCATATGGTGCAAGCGATTGCCGCCTGTCCAACTACGATTGCTGCGCTTTTAGAAATGGTTGATAAAGTTGAAAACGATGAAATGAGCGTTGACGACTTAGTCGATGGCTTAATTGATGCCGATGTTGGCCTAGATGATGCCATGACGGTAGAGGCCGCAGAAGATGAAGAACCAGAGTTGGTTGATGATGATGAAGATGACGGTGATGAAGATGGTGCAAAAGCTGCGGCCATTTCTGCTGAAGCTTTAGCAAGATTAAAAGAAGAAGTTGTGAATCGTTTTGCGGTAATTCGGGCAGCAAATCAAAAAATGCAGTTAATTTTAGCTGAGAGCGGCTCGCAAGATTCAGAATATCAAAGATTGTTAGCAGAAATTTTAGAAGAACTGACAGCGTTTAGGTTCTCAGCAAAACAAGTAGAAGGCTTGTGCGACCAAGTGCGTGCAATTATTGAAGCAGTGCGTGGCCATGAGCGTAAAGTGATGGATTTCTGTGTTGAAAAATCGGGTATGCCTAGAGCGCATTTTATTAAATCATTCCCAGGAAATGAGTGTGATTTAAGCTGGCTGGAACAAGAGTTAAAAGCTGAAAAACCCTACATAGAGAAATTAGCAAGGTATAACCACTCGATTATAGACCAACAGCAACGACTGATTGATTTGGAAAATAAAGTCGGCATTCCAATCAGAGAGTTAAAAGAAATCAACAAGCAGATGTCCACTGGCGAGGCGCGTGCAAGACGTGCTAAACGCGAAATGATTGAAGCAAACTTGCGCTTAGTGATTTCAATTGCAAAAAAATACACTAACAGAGGCTTGCAATTTCTAGATTTAATCCAAGAAGGTAATATTGGTTTAATGAAAGCGGTTGATAAATTTGAATACCGACGCGGCTTTAAATTTTCAACTTATGCTACTTGGTGGATTCGTCAGGCAATCACTCGCTCAATTGCTGACCAAGCAAGAACGATACGTATTCCTGTGCATATGATTGAAACGATTAATAAAATGAATCGTATCAGCCGACAAATCTTGCAAGAAACCGGAGTGGAGCCAGATCCAGCGACATTGGCAGAGAAAATGGAAATGCCTGAAGATAAGATTCGTAAAATCTTAAAAATTAGTAAAGAGCCGATTTCGATGGAAACCCCAATCGGAGATGATGAAGATTCCCACTTAGGCGACTTTATTGAAGATAGTACAACGTTAGCACCTGTAGATGCTGCTGTTTACGCTAGCTTGCGCGATGCGACAAGTGAAGTATTGGAATCTCTCACGCCGCGTGAAGCAAAAGTGTTACGCATGCGTTTCGGTATTGAGATGAATACTGACCATACGCTAGAAGAAGTAGGTAAACAATTTGATGTAACGCGTGAGCGTATTCGTCAGATTGAGGCTAAGGCGCTACGTAAACTGCGTCATCCAACACGTTCGGAAAGATTAAGAAGCTTTTTGGAAACAGGCCAAGACTAAACATAAATAAAAATATACAAAAGGTTTTGGCCCCCTAGCTCATGCTTGGTTAGAGCAGCGGACTCATAATCCGATGCTCTCTTTAGGCGGTCTGAAATTTTCTAGATAGTTTTCATGCGCTTAGGTACATATAGCAGTAAAAGTAATTTAGTTATACCGAAGAGCCATAAATTTGGTTTTTTCAGAAAAATAGAAGTGAGTAGATGTTAGAATGCTCACGGTTAAAAGTTAAGGCCCCTTAGCTCATGCTTGGTTAGAGCAGCGGACTCATATGTAGATGTGCCATATACGTGGAAACTGTATATGGGATGGTGTCAAATTCGGTGAAACCTGACGGCAGTAATGCACAAGGCAATGCCGAGCGAAGCTTCAAGTAGAAATGCTTGTTGAACGTGTAGAGACTAGACGGCACCCACCTAATGCAATCGTAATGATTGTTATGGTGAAGGCATAGTCCAGGGAGTGGTGAAAGCCACACAAACCAGAATCCGTTGGTACTGTGTTCGACTCACAGAGGGGCCACCAATTAAAGACGACTTAGAGAGAAATCTCTAGGTCGTTTTTTTTGAAAGCCAGTTGAAGGTGACTAGGATTAAAGTTTAGTTTGGCTTGAGTGCTAGTTTATATGATTATTTAATCCACGATAATCAGTACTGTTAATTTATAACGTTATTTACTTCTTGCTTTTTAACCTCATATGAGGTATAAATATGAGAAGTAAATTTTTGGAGTTAATTAAATGGCACTTCCAGTACGTAATGAAGAGTTTGAAGTTAAGTCTAGGCTCAATGAAATTTTTGGTTTAGAGGCTAATGATATTCAAGATATTATTATGCAAGGGTTGTATGCAAGAACGGAGTGTACTTCTAACCATCCCAGAACCTATGCTGGATTAGCTCAGTGGGCAAATACAGTAAGAGCTTTAAGAGATAAAACAGCACCTGCGGGCTGGACAAGCAGCGATGATAATAACTTTCCTCTATGTATTCACCCATCGAAGAATCTGGTGATTGTTGTCCAGACAGGTGATAAAGATACTGGAATCTCTGCAAACAACCCTTCAAATCGTGCTGCAAAGGGAACAAATACTGAGCAGGCTATTTGGGCAAACCAAAAACAATTATCTTTGTTTGATGCTTTACCAGAAGTTTTGGTAGAGATAGGGAATGATAATCGCATAATGTGGGTTTTGCTTTACCACGTAACTCCTTCTGAAATAAGATTTGAGCTTTCGCTACCTTCAAAAATCGTTGGTGGCAAAATCCGCTCATGGCAAGAACGTCTAGTGTTTCCTGCAATAGTGCTAGACCAGATTGATATTGAGATTGGGGATGATGATGACGGAAATGATAATAGGCAAGAGTTTGAAATCAATATCGAACGAAAAATTTAATACAAAAGACTTTAACCCCAGTCGGTTGACCTTTGCTAGAACGCGCAGAGGTTTTAAGAAAGCTGATTTGGCAAAAAAAATAGGTGTAACTCCTCGCTCAATTACTGGTTATGAGAGTGGGGAGTTTCCACCTGAACTTGAGAGACTCGAGCAATTAGCTGTTGCTTTGAAGTTTCCAAGAGACTTTTTTTTAGACGAGGAAGCGATTGAGCAAATTGAGGCGGATGCAGTTAGTTTTAGAGCTATGTCCAAAATGAGTGCAACGCTAAAGTACATGGCAATTGGTGCAGGTACTATTGCTACACAGCTTAATGCTTGGATTGAAAATAAATTTCAGCTCCCAGCACCAGATTTGCCAGAGCTTGGCCGCAACATTGACCCAGAAGCTGCCGCAGAAGCGCTACGCAATTACTGGGGGCTTGGAGAGCAAGCTGTTAGTAATATGGTTCATTTGCTAGAAGCTAAGGGCGTTAGAGTATTTTCTTTAGCAATTGAAGCTAAGGAAGTTGATGCTTTTTCTATGTGGCGAGATGGAACGCCTTTTGTGTTCTTAAATACTCAAAAATCTGCGGAACATAGTAGGTTTGATGCTGCTCATGAGTTGGGTCATTTAATCATGCATCGCCATGGTCAACCCCATGGGCAAGAGGCTGAAAAAGAAGCAAACGCTTTTGCTTCAGCATTTTTAATGCCTGAAAAAAGCATTAGGGCTAAACAGTTATATTTCCCTACGTTGGATGGTTTAGTAAAGGCTAAAAAACATTGGAAAGTATCTGTTTCGGCACTTAATTATCGATTGCATGCATTGGGCTTTACTACAGAATGGACTAATAGGAGTTTGTGTATTCAAATTTCTCAAGCAGGTTATAGAACAACCGAGCCAAATGAAGTGCAGCGTGAAACCTCTCAGGTTTTAGATAAAGTATTTAATGCGCTAAGAGCTGAAGGTATCAGTAAGGCAGATGTAGCGCGTGATCTGAAAATTACAACTTATGAAATTGATGAGTTAACTTATGGGTTGCTTAAAATAGGAGCAGTTCCAGAGCGAGATGATATTGTGAGAAAGGATATACAATACAACGTGGTTAAACCAGTGTTATCAGTTGTTAAGTAGGTCTTAGGGTAGCACCTAGGCCGATTCGTTTCTATAGTGCATAAAAAATGAAATGCCAATAAGTAAGATTTTATTATTCACTGTTAGAGATACTTTTTAGAGTTTGTAAGACATTTCCGTTTGGTTAGTGGCGCAGTAACGTAATCTTCATCCAAGAATCGCAGCAATTCTTTGATTTGTTTTTTATCCGTTGGTATGACAAGTTTACCGTTATTGATCGAGATGTTAATGTGATGCTCCTCTGGTAGATCTTGATTGAAACTGTTGGCGACAGTTTGAATATCATCTACTGATAAGTTTTGAAGCACATTATTTTTTTGAAGTAACGCTACTTTTTTGCGGATTATCGAGTCAGCGTTAGTCTTGAAAAGAGCCTTATCTTCAAATTCAAATATAGCACTAGCTACAAATGTATTCAGATCTGTGTCAGTAGCTTCTTTATAGTAATCACTTAAATCTAAAAAGCGCTTGGTATTGTGATATGAAGTGAAATTCAAAGTGCCATTTTTATAATAAGCAGTCAATTTGTCTTGCAACACTAAGCCGGGGTCTTCAAGTTTCTTATATATATCACCTGAGCCTATGATGGTTAAACCTTTGCTAAGCAACTTTCCTGAATCGAATACCTGAAAGCTGACTTGATTATCTTGGTTAACCCAAACGCCAGTGAATAGCGCCTTGATTTGATGGGTTTCCTCTTTAAGATTTAATCGTGGGCAAGCGAGAGGATTACTTAATGCATTCGAAATCACTTCTGGTAGAGGGTAGTCTGCAATTGTAAATATTTCACCCGCATCCACATTATAACTGCCCGTGAACTCTATATTCTGCTTATCCGCAAGTAGCGCCGCAAGTTGACCATTAAACATAGCTTTAATATCCGTGCTTAAGTCATTTGTCAGAGGAATGTATCTTATAGGGGTCGCTGCATCATCAAGTAGCGCAAACAAGTTGGTGGTGTGGTTATTAGGCATGTGAGACGTCCATTATCATATACTCAGTGAGCTGTACTACTTTGGTAATGCTTTTGCAGTCAGAAATATTTTGTTTAGTAATTAGTACATAGGTAATGCCACCCTCTATGCCTATTTCATAAAAGTGGTATCCAAAAAAACCTAATAGCGGGTTGAAGTGATAAGCATGCGAATTTTGAACAATAAAAAAGAAAATGACAGCTACAAACACTAAAACTGGCATGCTAATAACTTTGTTTGCCTGATTGATTAACGGTAAAAGGTAAACAAGCAAGAAGCCTACAACTTCTTTATCCACTGTTTTAACGGCTTTAATTTTAACTGGAAGCTTTTCTAGTTTTTTGCCTGACAACCAAACAAGACCATAACAAAGAAGCGCCATTAAAATCGCGGCAAGAAAATAGCCTAAACCAGCACGCCAATTCCATTGTTGGCTGAAATCCACAAACCACAGTGTGAGGCAGATTGGCGCCATAGATGTTGCAACTAGAGATAATTTAGCAACTTTGTTAAGCATAAGTAGTTTCACTCTTTGATTCAGAAAACACTTTACCGTTTTGACTAAAAGCCTCTTTTAATACCGACTGCATTAATTGGTTGGTATAAACTTGGTTGGAGGTAATTTGTTCGCCAAGCTGAGAAAGCATGATTTCAATACTTTTTAATCGACTAATAATTTCATCTATTTCTTTTTGGGGTGGCAGCCCAAAAACTGTATCGCTTATTTTCAAACCATTTAGTGCGGGTTGGTTTCCACCAGACGCTCCGCTTCTCGTTGCCTCATATCTTGATAAAAAGAAATACCAAATAATTTCTGGTTTAATGTAACTTGAAAGTCTAATAGCCGCCACATTTTGGTTTGTTGCCGCGTCTATATTCAATATAGCCGTTTGACCGCGCGTCTTACCTTGTCCTATCATTGCAACAAGTACACTTCCTGCTGGATTTATTTTAGCTGAAGACTCATTCATGCCTTTATTTGTAATAGTCTCTTTTGTATAGTCAATATAATTGTTTGCAACTTCTCCACTAGATACCCAATTCACTCCCAGCCCCCAATAATCTGGGTTATCCCTTGCTGGGGTTGCACCAACTTTGACATCTGAAATATCACCTATTCGACACCAAGCCCATCCTTCAGGCAGATCAAATGGTTTTTCACTGTCAATAATCGGTGATAACGATTTTTGATGTTTTACTTTTTTATCTTTAATGGATTGTTCGGCGGCAATTCGCTCCAATAGATTATCTGCATTTTCTATAGAAGGGTTCTGCCTACGCCAACTAGCGGTAAGTTGCCCCTTAATGGCTTCCTGCATAATCCGTTGACGAAGCATTTTTAAAACAGATTGTTGATTCGTAAGCTCAAGATTCAATGATTCGTGCTCTTCATCAAGCACGCTAAACTTACTACAAAGCAAAGTCTGAACATCTTTATTTGGCAACTCAATTTCAATATTTAGAAAATCTCTTTCATGAATACTTTTTTGAGCGCTGCCTACAATCGTAAGTTTTCTTATTTTTTCGAGCAGGTAATCAGAAATTAGTAACTTATTCAGATAGCCAATTTCTATTACGTCGGTATTAACTGACATCATTGGCATATTTTCAGTAACAATACACTTATTCACATTTGCTGTAGCCAAGCCAATAGAACCATCAATTACACCCTGACGAGTAAACAAGACTGTGTGTGGATGCATATCTAAATCAATAATGAACTGGCGCTTTCTGCCAATATTTCTGCCAAGTTTTTCACCCCTACACGACACACCATCATGCTTTGATATTGTTACTTGCCTATAGGTTTTGTTATCTTCAACTATATGCTCTATGCGATATACACTCAGAAAGTCTGCCAACAATACCTTTCTCACTACAAAAACTCCTTGCGTAGCTGTGCTAACAATGCATCACTTCTTTGAAATGATGCATGCATTAAATCTAGCAATTGAGCACTGGTAAGCTGCTCTTCCTCTTCTGCTCTATGAGGGTTTTTAACATCCAAATTGTAACCATTGGTAGCAATCGTTTCTATGTTTGCTTGCCATGCCTGTTCGCTTTCTTCACGTTGATGCCACCACTGCTTTAAGTTATCAAACTCAGCAAATTGAATTTGCTTGGTTTTAGAGTAACTTTTTTGACCTTCAGGTAATTTGTGCTCCCAATACCAAATATTTTTAGTTGGCTCACCCTTGGTGAAAAATAGCAGATTAGTAGCAACCGATGCATAAGGCTGAAAAACAGAGTTCGGCAAACGAATAATAGTGTGCAGATTGCAATCTTCCAGAAGTTTTTGACGGATACGTTGTTTAATGCCATCGCCAGTGAGTGATCCATCTGGCAGTACAATTGCGGCACGGCCACCATCTTTTAGTAAGTGAATCATCAGTATTAGAAACAAATCTGCTGACTCTTTAGTTCGATAAGTTTGCGGAAAGTTATTCTCATTATTATTCGAAACCACACCACCAAACGGTGGGTTAGCAATAATTACATCAACACGATCTGATTGCCGGTACTCGCTTAAGGGGCGTTCTAATGAATCACCATAGCGTATATTTGGTAGACTAATGTCATGCAAAATGAGGTTGGTATTGGCGAGCATGTAAGGCAAAGGCTTATATTCCCAGCCCTTCACGTTATGTTGTATCGCCTCACGTTCTGCAACACTACTTGCCTTGGCCTTTAGATGTTCAATTACAGCCGTTAAGAAGCCACCAGTACCGCAGGCAGGGTCTAACACTTGCTCACCGGCCTTAGGGTCAATTAACTCGGTCATTAGCTCCGTAATGGCTCTTGGTGTGTAAAATTCACCCAATGTACCTGCACTCTGAAGCTCACCTAGAAAGCTCTCGTAAATCTGACCAAAAACGTGTTTGTCTTTACTATTATTAAAGTCGATTTCATTGAGTTTGTTAATGACTTGGCGCAGGTGTATGCCAGACTTCATGTAGTTGTAATTATTGTCGAATACTTCATGCACAAGTAATGCGCGTTTATTACCTGTTGAAAGGTCAATATTTGAAAGCGTGGGGAATAGTTTGCGGTCAACAAACTGCAATAATTCATCGCCTGTCATACCTTCATCATTGCCTGCCCAAACATCCCAATGTAGTTCTGCGGGGATGGGTGAGGTGTAATCGTCCTGCAATAGCTCTAGCTCTTTGTCCTTATCGCTAAATATTTTTAAAAACAACATCCAGCCTAGCTGCAAAATACGCAACTCGTCGCTGCCTGTTCCTGTATCTTGCCGCATGATTTTTCTGGCAGATTTTACGATTCCACTAACATTTGTCATATATTGCTTATGCTGCCTTATAAATTTCTTGTTCAAGCGCTATGAGTGCTTGTTGATACTGGCGCTTACCGCCAAATAACTTAACGATTTCGATTGGTGAGCCGAATGCATCAAACGGATTAACTTGTAAAACTTTCATATCTTCGATGTTTTCTATGCCTTCATCCGCATATTTATCGAGCAATGCTTCTAGCACTTGACGGGCTTGTTCACCATATTTTGTAAAGTAGTCACGTTTTTTCACATTATTAACGCGCTCGCTACGAGTAAGCGGTGGCTGGTCAAAGGCTGTATGGCAGATTAAATCAAAAATATCCATCTCTTTACTGATAGCTTCTTTAAGATTTTCAAATACAACGCCTTGCTCAATTAACTCATCAATAATGGCCTGCTTTTTATCTGCTTTATTCCACTTATTGAGAAACTCATCTAATGATTGATATTGTTCTCGCACTTTTTGACGCGTGTAGTCTTTTAAGCTACCCGTAATGAGCTTGCCGTTGCCATCCATATATTGAATGCGCTCATTAAGTATGGCTACATTAACGCCATTCACATAGTATTTTGGGCGTGGTTCGCTAATGATGCCTCCACCACCTATGATGTCTGGTGGGGTGTAAGGCGTATCAAAGATAACTTCATCACCATTTTCATCAATTACTGTTTCCCCACTAACAATCTCATCCTCGGGTGATTCAAACTCGTCATCTTCATCCATTTCTTTAAGGCGCACTGGGTCTCCATCAAAGGCTGGATCGGCGAATAAGTCTGTAATATTCCTAAAATCCATAATGGTGAAAAAGGTTTTACCAAACTCTTCATTGATACGCGTGCCACGGCCAATGATTTGTTTGAACTCGGTCATTGAGGCAATGTTGCTATCTAATACAATTAGCTTGCATGTTTGTGCATCAACGCCTGTGGTCATGAGTTTTGATGTGGTTGCGATAACAGGATATTTCTCTTCAGGATTGATAAAGTTATCTAGCTCTCGCTTGCCTTCATCGTTATCGCCTGTGATTTGCATGACGTATTTGCTATTTTGAGCCATTAAGTCGCTATTTGCATTGGCAATTGCGGTGCGCATACGCTGAGCATGGTCAATATCTACACAAAAGATAATGGTTTTATCAAAGCGATTAGTTTTCTTGAGAAAGTCGGTGACTTTTTTGGCAACGCTTTCTGTGCGCTCATCAATCACAAGACCCTTGTCAAAGTCTTTGCGGTTGTATACACGGTCATCAACCAATAGACCTTGCTTATCAGTCTTGCCAATCTCAGGTCGCCACCCTTCAAGATCAACATTCAGACCTATACGCACAACCTTATATGGCGCAAGAAAACCGTCCTGTATGCCTTGTTTCAGCGAATAGGTATAGATAGGCTCACCAAAATATTCAGTGCTTGAAATTGTTTCAGTTTCTTTAGGCGTGGCTGTTAACCCAATGTGGGTTGCACTTTTAAAATAACTTAATATCTCACGCCAAGCGCTATCCTCGGAAGCACTACCTCTGTGACATTCATCAATCACAATGAGATCAAAAAAGTCTGGGCTGAACTCACGATAAGCATCTTTGTCTTCATCGTAATTGGTTAAGCCCTGATAAAGCGCAAGATAGATTTCATAAGATTTGTCTATCGTCTTTTGCTTAATGACTGTCATTTTGTCTTTAAAATGACGGAAGTCACCGCGCCTAGTCTGGTCTAGGAGCGCGTTGCGGTCAGCTAGAAATAAAATACGTTTTTTAGTGCCGCTCTTCCATAGTCTGTGAATAATTTGAAAGGCAGTATAGGTTTTGCCTGTGCCTGTAGCCATTGTAAGCAAAATGCGCGGCTGCCCCTTAGCAATGGCTTCGACTGTGCGGTTAATGGCTATTTGCTGATAATAGCGAGGCTTGCGGTCAGTTCCATCAAAGAAGTAATCCTGCGAACTAATGCGCTCCTGCTCTTCGGTAACAATACCTTTAAATTTTTTATAGCGTTCCCAAAGTTCTGCTGGCGTTGGGAATTGATCTAAAGTTAACTCTTTTTCAATATTGCCATCAATACAAGTGCGATCATGCTCGTAAAAACCATCACCGTTACTGCTGTATACAGATGGAATATCAAGAATTCTTGCATAATCTAACGCCTGCTGAATACCGGCTTTAACTGTGGACTTGTTGTCTTTTGCTTCAATAATAGCAATTGGAATATTAGGTTTGTAATAGAGTATGTAATCGGCACGCTTACCCTTGCCGCGTGAAGTAAGATTGCCTTTTACATAGATACGCCCATCAGTGAAGCTAACCTCTTCACGAATTTGTGTGAGTTTATCCCAACCAGACCTTTCTAAGGCGGGCTGTATATATTTGGTACAAATGTCTCGTTCTGATAATTCTTTTTTCGATGTCATTATCTAACTTTATTATTTTTAAATTCACTTGTAGATCATCATTATGAACTAAAAGTCTATTTAAGCGAATAAGGTTAATAGTGAGTCACTTAAGATGGGGAAAGCAGGCTCAGTATCCAGCTTCATCTAACAGTGTTGATGCCTTTATCCCAAGTGCATCGGCAATTTTCAGCAAATTCATAATTGCCAAATTGTGTTCGCCTCTTTCAATGCCACCCATGTAAGATCGATCAATGCCAGCCAACTCAGCTAAGGCTTCTTGAGATAAGCCTTGAGCCTGTCTTGCCGCACGAATAGCAGCGCCCAATCCAACAAGAGCAGGGTTCCCAGAGAATGAAGGTGATTTTTTAGCCACGTATTCATGCTATAAGTTTGCCGTATTTAGAACCACGGGATAAGATACCCTTTTAATTTATTAAGAATGTTGAAATGAAAAATAAGATTAGCGAAAAGGTAGATGTGTCCTTTGTAACAAACTCTTCAACATCCTCTAATATCGGCTCCAGTATCATAGAAGCAGGCCAATCAGCTTTTGAAGCAGCGAAGACTATGGGGAGTGATGCTGGACAATTTCTGACTAATACAGCCGAGCTTATAGGCGATCTAAACGGGGATGGCAAAGTCGATATTGAAGATGCCAAAATAGCCTTAGAGAAAGCAAAGCAAGTTGCCATATCTGTTGCTGATGAAACTGCAATACTTGGTAAAGAAGTAATGCAGTCAGAACTAGTAAAAGACGTTGCACCTTATGCAGCTATTGGGGCTGTAATTGCTATCCCAATTCCTTTTGTTGGCTCTGCAATAGGGGCTGCAATTGGCGCTGGATTGGGACTTTATAAAAACGCTACAAAAAAGAATTAATATTTTTATTTTAATAAAGGAAATTATATGAAATTCGCAGTGTTATTGTTGATTATCTTATGTATGAGTGGTTGTGGAGAAAATTCCAAGATTACAGAAGTTATTCGCGCTAGCTTGATTGATCCAGATTCAGCAAAATTTGGAAAGATTTCGATCAATGAAAATAGAGCTTGCGTGAATGTAAATTCAAAAAATACATTAGGAGGATACACTGGTAATCAAATTGCACACATGCAGAAATACCATAACGAATGGAAAGTTCTTTTAATAAGTGATTCGCTAAGCTACGAAGAATGCATAGAAATTATGAAAAAAGTAAGTGAATCAAAATAATTTTATAACAGGTAATTTATTAAATTTCACATGATCTTTAAATTAATCAGTTGATTTGGAAATAATTTAAGTGCGGGAATATACCCATCTTATATGAAAGACCAAAAATTCAATTCATTAATTTAAGGATTCAATCATGAAAGAAACTGCAACTAGTAATGCCACACCCAGCAATTCAACACTATCAATGCGCATTATTAAAATCGCATCCTGCCCCACATGTTCTGGTAAAGCCAAATTAACTTATCATTTTGGTTGTACCAAAGACAATCAAGTTCACATTCGTATCGTAGTCAATTCAGGCGGTGGATTCTTTAGTGAAGAGTGGGTGCCACTTAAAGCTACTTTGGCAGCATTAGACAAAGCACCACATCCCATTACAGCAGTCCCATTCATCAATCTGTTCATAGGTAAATCAGTCAATACGCCTGGTTTTCTATTAGCTGTACTGAAGCATGAAGGTCTAGTTAAACTGCTGGAAGGTAAAGTGCGTGGTTATGAAAAACTAGCCCCAGAGCCATTTATGAGCGAGGTCAATAAGCTTGTTTCCTCAGACGTTGACCTAAAATACGAACCAGTTAAACCCATCAAAAAATCTGCAACAACACTCCCATCTAAAAAATCCAAACAGGCATAACTGCCAAAATCCACTCATATGTAGTGCTAGTCCGGCGCTCTCAAAAAATATCTAGCCATAACTCCAAGCCAGACAAGGGCTTTCAAACTTAGCAATAAAGCAATTTAGTTATACCGGGCTTATACCGGTCTAGTCACGTCATTTCCCCCTTAATTTTTTAACCACAACAGGAGTTTTATGGAATTTATCACCTTAGTCGTGATTGCTTTGCTATGCCTGCTCTCTGAAAACACCAGAAAGTTTGCATTAGTTTTATTAGCCGTACTGTTTTTAGCTTTTCCACTTATTTCTATCGTAATTCTTGCAGTCGCCATTTACTACTTTAACAAACCTAAAAGGATGAAATTATATGAACCGCCAACATTACCTAGATGCAATTGAAACTGTTTTAGCTTGGGATCTACCAGAAGAAGCCATCGCTGATGCTATCAATCATCAAGTCATGCAAAACATTAGTGTTGAGTATGAAGATATTTGGGATCGATACCCAAGTTGCACACTGATATTCAATCACTAATTTCAAATCACAACATATACAGGAGGCTTTAATGATTAAGCTACATCACTTCAATGAGGCATATCAGTATTATCAGCAACATAAAATTCCTTTCAGATTGTTGCAGGATCAGGCGACGGTCATGATAGGGCTTTGCCAAAACCCGCATACTTCAGTCAGTAATCCACTAGAAATAATTCAGGCAGATATTGATTGGTTGATGCAACAAGCAGAAGTCACTCAGGACTATGGTGATTATTTAGGTGGTTACGTCTATATCTGTGAAACTGAACAAGACCTCCTGGAAATTCATGGCTGCAACTTTGAATGGGCTGATGAGAATGATGGGCAGTGGCCTAATGTCACTGATATTCCGATGTCATGGGATGTTTGTGACTATATGGATGAAACCTCAGGTGATCCGCAATGGGTCATCTTTCTTCTGTGCTGGAATAATGCTGGTGGCCCTGTCTATTTCGTACCCAAGCACTTATGGATTAGAGCTAGAGTAACTGAGCATATCGAAGCAACAAATCCAACCACGAATATCTGAGTGCAACGCTCAGGAATTTCATAAATCTTCCTACCCCCCCCCACCCACACACACCCACCCACACACCCACACCCACCCACCATTAAACACAATAGTCTAAAAAATATCCGGCACTTTGCGGATGATTTTGCACGTCCGTTGCTGGTGGGGGAGGGGTGGTAATTACACATAAACTTTAGGAGAATTTTCATGACTCAATCAACTATTACCCGTCACTCAGTTCAAATCAATCTACGTATCAACTACACCGCTAAACTCTTTGGCATTCAGTTCCCACTCAGCATCGAGCCTGCCATTTATGCGATTGCCGGAAATATCGCCTCTGAATATAGCGGTGCTTATTGGGCGTTCTATCAACTCAGTAATGGCGGTTTTTACATGGCACCCGATTTAGAGAAGTTGTATTCAGTGAGTTGCATCAATGGCTACGAAGGAACGCTTTCAGCCGATGCGCTAGGTATTACGGCTTGTTTGTATGCTTACAGTCACCTTAGTTTTAGCAGCAATCCAGCATTGGCAGAAGTTTGCGCGAATCATTACCACTGGTTGCGTGAGTTTATGTTGGTGCATGCTGAAGCTGGGAGTATTTTAAAAGCCATTGACTAGGCAGCTTTTCATTTTTGGTATTAGTGCGCGTATTACCGAAAATTGCCGCCACGCCGCCACGTTTTGCAGAGAGCCAATAACCGCATGGGTTTTAGCGTTGCGGATAAAAGGCAACGTAAAAGAAACGTACAGAACCTTGTTAGGCATCAATGTTGCGGCGTGGAGGCAAAAATGAGGTGAGTGCTACTGCGTGCGTGTACAGTTATTTCTGAGAAATTTCCACTAAGTGGCCATTCATAAGTTGCGCATTATGGTTCATGTTTTGGCTGCCAGGAGTCAAGCGCAAGTTAAAGGCAACCGGCTGAAACATCCGCAAAGCTGACCTTCAGATAGCCTAAAAATATACTCTAACTTTAGTTAAAGTTAGGTCGATGTGTCTACTTTTTTAAGGCAAGTCCACAGTCCCGCTTGAATGAATAATAGGGACTTCCCCCACTCGAACTGGTAACCCATACCCGCGATTGAGAGTAAATTAATGTGATCAGCATTATTCAATCAAAACGAGAGGAGAAGTCATGAGTAATATTACAACGATAGGCATTGATTTGGCAAAGGAAGTATTTGCAGTGTGTGCAATGGATACCACAGGCGCAGTGGTTTATCATAAAACGCTCAAGCGAGAAGCGTTTGTGATGTGGGCAGAACAACTAGAATCAAGCTATACCATTGTGATGGAAGCCTGTGGCTCTGCTCACCACTGGGGGCGCTGGTTTGCAGCACGCGGGCATACCGCCAAACTCATTGCTGCTGAATTTGTACAACCATTCCGTAAAAGCATGGGTGCTAAAAATGACAAGAACGATGCAGAAGCCATCGCCATTGCCTCACGTCAACCCACCATGCGCTACGTTTCGATTAAAAGTATCGCACAACAAGAAGCCCTTGTTTGGCATCGCTTACGTGAAGGCTATAAAGAAGAACGCACGGCGCATCTCAATCGCATCCGAAGCTTACTAGGCGAGTTTGGCATTTGGCCACCACGTAGCGCAGACAAACTACTACGACTGCTACCCACCTTTATCCAAAACATACAACTTCCGCCAGGATTAAGGACAGCCATTGAGCAAACACTACAATATTTGAGCGAACTCCACAGACAAATCGCACAATGTGACCAACAGATTGCCTTGCATGTGAAGTCTCATCCAGAGGCACAGCGTCTCACCGCCATGACAGGGATTGGCACACTCACAGCAAGTGCCACCAGTGCCATGGTGGTGGATGCAAAACACTATCAAAATGGCAGGCAGTTTGCCGCATGGCTAGGGCTGGTTCCCAGACAAATGAGTTCAGGTGGCAAGACTAAGCTTGGTCGTACCACAAGGCGAGGTGATGCCTACTTACGTAGTCTATTAGTACAAGGCGCAAAAAGTACCTTACAAGTCGCGCTTAGACAAACCACTGATAAAGCCAGTCGCTTACAACAATGGATAGTGCAAATGTATGCACGCGTTGGGTATCACAAAACACTGGTGGCCATTGCCAACAAACATGCGCGCATGATGTGGGCGATATTAGCTAAGAATGAAGATTATGATGTGTATGCATGGCAGCGTTAAGCGCATTGCCAGAAAGACAGATTGTCATACAAAAATAGAGAAAAGAGAAAGGGAAAAGAAGTAAAAGCGTAAGGACGTCAGCGTATAAAAACACTGCAAAGTGAGATAGTAACGAGGTTAGACCGAGCACAAAGAGAACCTGACTAACCCAATGGCCAACAACCAAAAAGAGCAAGCCTGATCAGTGCGTTCTTGTTAGGCCGATGAATGAATGAGGTCTTTGTGCGCGGCTATTATCATGGCCCGCGTTAGAAATAAATTGATCCGCAATAAGGCCGACTAGAGATGTGCAGTCATTTCCTTGATGCTACAAACAATGCAGGTGTTAAGCGTTAGCGTAAGGCAGTTTGTGTAAAGAATTTAACTCAATCACACCAGAAATTTTAGGTGTTAGGATGATTTTGCTTGACAGGTAGGGGAAGTCCCTAGAGATGGGTTAGGTGTGTTACTCATAAAACTCATTAGGGGCACACTGAAACCCCATGTTTTTTGCCAATTGATAACAAGCTTTACTACGCTTAGCGTCCTGAGGAACACTAGGCATACCCATGCCGTAGATTGTACCAAGATTATGAGCTGCTACACCGTCGCCTAAATCAACTGCTTTATTTAGCAACTCAATTGCTTTTAAGCCATCACGTTCTACACCCTCACCAAGTTGATACATAACACCTAGCAATGACAATGCTCCAGGGTCGGATTTTTGAACTAGTGGTAATAATAGAGTTAAAGCCTTTTCGTAATCTTTGGCAGCTAAAGCATCGTTTGCTTCGATTACCTTTGGATTGTAATTATGCTCGGCCACTTAAACACCTAACGAATGAAAGGGACTTCCCCGTCCCGAGCTAGCTGACTATTGCAGCGAACGGCAACTAGGTGCCATGATGGGTTAAGTTTAGTAAGTCTCATCAAATCACTCGAAAAGGGGAAATCTATGAATATTATTACAGTAGGCATTGATCTTGCCAAGAACATCTTTGCAGTCCATGGTGTTAGTGAAACTGGTCAGGCTGTTCTCATGAAACCAAGAGTACCACGAGATCAATTACTAGCGTTAATCGCACAACTACCACCCTGTCTAATCGGCATGGAAGCCTGTACAGGCGCACATCATTGGGCAAGGTTGTTTAGCGACTATGGCCACACCGTCAAACTCATTGCTCCCAAGTTTGTGACCCCTTATCGTATGGCTGGCAAACGCGGTAAAAACGATGCCAATGATGCCGCCGCAATTTGTGAAGCCATCACCCGACCCCATATGCGCTTTGTCCCCATCAAAGATCAACAACAGCAAAGCATACTTACTTTGCACCGTATCCGCCAAGGCTTCATTGCCGAACGCACCGCCAGTTATAACCGCCTGCGGGGACTCATTGCCGAATTTGGTATTGTTTTACCCCAAAAAGTGGAATGCTTGCGCCGAGGCATCGGCGACACACTAGATCAACTTCCCAGTCTCATCCAAGGCTGTGTTACCGACTTATTAACACACGCAGATGCTTTAAGCACACAGATTGATGCTTATGACAAACGTATTCAACTCGCCGCCAAACAAGATGCGCGTAGCAAACAATTGATGCAACTACCAGGCATTGGTCCTACCACCGCAAGTGCACTCGTGGCGAGCATAGGCAATGGGCATGACTTTAAGAATGGACGTCAACTTGCAGCATGGCTAGGATTAGTGCCAGGCCAATACAGTAGTGGTGGTAAAACCAGGCTAGGTAAAATCACCAAAGCAGGAGATTCCTATCTAAGAAGCCTACTGGTGCTAGGCGCACGCTCAGTCATGAATAGTCGACAAGACAAACAAGATGGGTTTAGTTGCTGGGCTCGTAATCTGCATGAGCGGCGTGGTTATTGGAAAGCCGTGATTGCCATTGCGGCTAAGAATGCGCGACTGATTTGGGCGGTATTGCATTATGGAGAAGCCTTTACCGCGCCGAGCATGAAAGTCACTTAAGTCATGACGCCAATATAGGCGTCGTGAATATAAACAACAATAGCAAATAAGGAGATCAACACTGCACTGCCAACGTTGATGTGTTGAGGGTTGGACCCGCACGAGGAGTACCTGGTTAATTCTATCGGCGCTTGACGCCAGTCTAACGAATGAGGTCCTCGTGTGCGTCTTTCATCAGGGTCCGAGCTAAGAAGCTCAATATGACCGATTGTAGTTTAGCAGTCCTTCACCTTTTAAAGCATCAGCAAGGAAAGTTCAGTAAAGGAAGTGGGCGATGAGTTAAAACAAACAAATTTAAACACTAAAAAACTACGTTAGCTATTGCGATGACGGGAAAGCCCTTGTAGTTTTAATTAAGGGGCGCCGTTAGGCGTCCCGCTTGAATGAGAGGTTAGGCATATGGAGGCCCTTTTATTTCTCGCCTACCAACAACCTCTATTTTAAAGCACTTAAATGTGAGGGCTACAGTATGTTTTGGAGTTCCAATTTTCACACAGATATAAGGCGGTAGCGGTGTTACTCCATCTGCATAGAAACCTCTTTCTTCAAAGCAAAATGTTAAGTCCTCTATGACGTTTTGATAGTTGAAATAAGACATTTCAATTGAGTCGCAGTCGTGGAATTTTAAATCAACGACGAATGGACGTGCATGCCTAGTTATTTCAATTGAAGCTTCAATTGTAGGGGAAATGTAAACATCATCTTCTGGTCGTAAATCTCCGCGCCAGAAATTAAATGAATAAACTTCCGATTCGTAAAAACTTGGCCAAGTACCATCAGGCTCAAGAATAGCTGAGCTTCCTTCAATGTGATGAACTGGGTCGAATTCTTTCATATGTCTAACGTTCACCATAACCAGCAGTAAAAAGCGGGGCGGCGAAGGCGCGCCGCTTTTCACTGTCCGAGTTGATGGCGTTGTTGGACCGGAAAACGGCGGTTGCTTGCAAATACTCTTGCGCCATCTCCTCTGTCGTGACTTCGAGCATGACATGATTCTCGATCCAGAATTCAATGACCCGAAACGATCCCCTAGACAACTCGATAGCTCGCCATCCTTCTCGTTGTGCAAGAGACATTATCTCTTCCTTACTTCGATCAACAGAAACAGTGGCGTGTGTTGCGACAAAGGGTGAGGCGTTCCCATTGTGCCTAAAGTTGGCTTGACCACCCCCGGCGTCAGGAAACATTTCCGTGCCAACTGGGTAAACCTCAATAGCGGTACCGTATTCGTCTCCAGACCATGCAATGTACGAATCCCGGTAGGGGCCGAATCTCGTCAGCACACCACCAAATAGCTCAACCAGCACTTTTGTGACGTGCAAGGGGTCTTTCGCGGGTATGGAAATGTGATGAATCATCGCTTAATGCTCCTTGTAGAGGCCCAACGCTGAAAGTAAGGGGCTGGCTTTAGCCAGTCCCGCTTGAATGAATAATAGGGACTTCCCCCACTCGAACTGGTAACCCATACCCGCGATTGAGAGTAAATTAATGTGATCAGCATTATTCAATCAAAACGAGAGGAGAAGTCATGAGTAATATTACAACGATAGGCATTGATTTGGCAAAGGAAGTATTTGCAGTGTGTGCAATGGATACCACAGGCGCAGTGGTTTATCATAAAACGCTCAAGCGAGAAGCGTTTGTGATGTGGGCAGAACAACTAGAATCAAGCTATACCATTGTGATGGAAGCCTGTGGCTCTGCTCACCACTGGGGGCGCTGGTTTGCAGCACGCGGGCATACCGCCAAACTCATTGCTGCTGAATTTGTACAACCATTCCGTAAAAGCATGGGTGCTAAAAATGACAAGAACGATGCAGAAGCCATCGCCATTGCCTCACGTCAACCCACCATGCGCTACGTTTCGATTAAAAGTATCGCACAACAAGAAGCCCTTGTTTGGCATCGCTTACGTGAAGGCTATAAAGAAGAACGCACGGCGCATCTCAATCGCATCCGAAGCTTACTAGGCGAGTTTGGCATTTGGCCACCACGTAGCGCAGACAAACTACTACGACTGCTACCCACCTTTATCCAAAACATACAACTTCCGCCAGGATTAAGGACAGCCATTGAGCAAACACTACAATATTTGAGCGAACTCCACAGACAAATCGCACAATGTGACCAACAGATTGCCTTGCATGTGAAGTCTCATCCAGAGGCACAGCGTCTCACCGCCATGACAGGGATTGGCACACTCACAGCAAGTGCCACCAGTGCCATGGTGGTGGATGCAAAACACTATCAAAATGGCAGGCAGTTTGCCGCATGGCTAGGGCTGGTTCCCAGACAAATGAGTTCAGGTGGCAAGACTAAGCTTGGTCGTACCACAAGGCGAGGTGATGCCTACTTACGTAGTCTATTAGTACAAGGCGCAAAAAGTACCTTACAAGTCGCGCTTAGACAAACCACTGATAAAGCCAGTCGCTTACAACAATGGATAGTGCAAATGTATGCACGCGTTGGGTATCACAAAACACTGGTGGCCATTGCCAACAAACATGCGCGCATGATGTGGGCGATATTAGCTAAGAATGAAGATTATGATGTGTATGCATGGCAGCGTTAAGCGCATTGCCAGAAAGACAGATTGTCATACAAAAATAGAGAAAAGAGAAAGGGAAAAGAAGTAAAAGCGTAAGGACGTCAGCGTATAAAAACACTGCAAAGTGAGATAGTAACGAGGTTAGACCGAGCACAAAGAGAACCTGACTAACCCAATGGCCAACAACCAAAAAGAGCAAGCCTGATCAGTGCGTTCTTGTTAGGCCGATGAATGAATGAGGTCTTTGTGCGCGGCTATTATCATGGCCCGCGTTAGAAATAAATTGATCCGCAATAAGGCCGACTAGAGATGTGCAGTCATTTCCTTGATGCTACAAACAATGCAGGTGTTAAGCGTTAGCGTAAGGCAGTTTGTGTAAAGAATTTAACTCAATCACACCAGAAATTTTAGGTGTTAGGATGATTTTGCTTGACAGGTAGGGGAAGTCCCTAGAGATGGGTTAGGGTTTAAATTCATTTGAGACTGCCTTTATTAAATTTTTTGTACCTAGCCCAGCAACTACTAAAAATAACACAAAGGGAAATGATAGCCCTGTGATCCAAATAGAGTAATAAATACCTGACAAATCAGATGGACCAATGTGGTTAGCTAAGCCTAAGCTTAATGAAATTAGAACAGAAAGTAGCAAAGAATTAAAGCGGCTAACTAATTTTTCACGATATGCTAAAGTGAGACCAGAAAAGAAAGCTGCAAGATATGGTAGCCATGGTGCTAAATATGAAAAAGCTATATTAGTAAAATCATAGGTAGAAAACCGCAGATACATTGGCAAAAAAATGACTAGAAAGATAATAAAAGCAAGACTAACGGCTTTCAAATCTATGCGCATAAAACCCTAACAGTTAATATAGAGACCCATGGGTCCGTATATTAATAATTGATATTTTGAATTGCATAGCAGTAACCCATTGTCTTTTATTGGTTTTGTTGTTTCTCGGTCTCTATATTGAATTATTAATATAGAGACGCAGCTTTTCTGTTTTGGTGATTGTAAACTATTAACTTTTTTACCACCACTATAGGAGTTAAGATTATGGGGTCAACCTGCTTCAGGTCGTCAACCACCCCGTTTGTTAGAGCGTGTCTCCATTATTTGTCGGCGTCGACATTTCAGTTTTAGAACCGAAGAAGCTTATATTCATTGGATTAAGCGCTTTATCTTTTTTCATCAGAAGCGCCACCCAGACACGATGGGCGTTCCTGAGGTGGAAGCTTTTCTTAATCATTTATCTTCTGATCGTTTATGTTCAGCCTCCACCCAGACGCAAGCACTCAATGCGTTGGTGTTTTTATATCAAGAAGTCCTAGAAAAGCCTTTAGGTCATATGAAAGGATTGAATCGGGTACAGCAGCGTCATCGTGTACCGGTGGTGTTGAGTGCGACTGAGGTGAAAGCTTGTTTAGAGAAAATGCAGGGTACTACTCTACTAATCGCTCAGTTAATTTATGGCGCTGGTCTTCGGGTAAATGAGTGTATGGGGTTGAGAGTAAAGGATTTAGATTTTAGCTCTAATTCTTTGAGTGTACGAGACGGTAAGGGTGGTAAAGATCGCACTACCTTATTACCTAGCCAATTAATATCACCTTTACAAAAACATTTAGTCAAAGTAGCACAATTGCATCAGGCCGATATAAACCGTGGGGCTGGTTATGCTGCGATGCCAGGGGCTTTGTATAAAAAATATCCAGCCGCTTCAAAGTCATTGGCTTGGCAGTATGTGTTTCCATCGACAGTTTTACGACCTTGGGGAGATGGCAAGATGAAGGTTCGTTGGCATATGTCTGATAGCACGATTCAAAAATCTTTTAAGTTAGCTTTAAAGCAAGCCAATATACACAAACATGCTTCAGTGCATACCTTGCGACATTCCTTTGCAACACATTTGCTGAGTGCAGGTACAGATATTAGAACGATACAATTGTTACTGGGACATAGAAGCCTGCAAACCACGATGATTTATACACATGTGATAGAGGCAACTAAATCTGTGACAAGTCCTTTTGATAGACTTTAAAGATTTGATTTCTTTAGCGGGGGTTTCTAACAACCCCCCGCTTTTTTGCTATTGAAGTTAATATTTAACAAACTTGATCGTCTGCTTTGTCCCCCATAACTACCCTACCACTCAGCCAGCCAAACCAGCGCTCCATCACTCAGCACCCATTAAAAATGCACAGATTACCAACGTCCGCTCATGCAAATTTAAATACAAAAATCCAGATTGTAACGCCAAAATTTTGCATCAAACTTTCGCAGTAGCACCATGAAATTTTCCGCTAAACCGCAACATTTTCACAGACCCAATAACAGCAAGGCAGAGCGCGTTGCGGATAAAAAGGCAACGATAGCGAAACGTGGTGGCTGCATTACAAATTTTAGGTAACTACGTCTTTCTTATATACTCCCATATCATTACTTTAAACGAGATGACCGGGACATAAATCTCATGGGCAATCCAACTGATGAAGACAGGCTAGACAATGCAACTAGTTTAACCAGAGAGGAGGCGGTACTGCGATTACTGGGAATGCCACCCCATTATCTTGACCAGGTTTGGCTAGCACATGATGATAATCCTGAAGGTGGTGAGTATGTCGGTGAAACACTATATGACATTGTGCAGGGTGAATATGAATCAGCTGAAGATGCTTATAATACGGCCAAACGTGAAAAACTTTCGATTGAAGTCGTTGCTGAAAAATTAGCTGAACTAGATAGATGCGTGTTACAAAACGCCAACTTTCAGCGTTATAACTGCGATATTGTTGATGAGCTTGCTAAGCAAGATAAATCTGAACTTAGAATTGACAAATTTGCTACAACAAATCTAGCTGACCCCCACATCACTATTTCCAGCCTTGACCTTTGGGTACTTAAAAAGTATAGGGTAAAAACTGAAGTCAAGGAAGTGCCGCCGCCCGAATGTCAAGAACAAGACAAGCCATGGTTGAAAGTCGATTTGCGTGATCCCGCCCCCGAACAGCCTTGGTATGTTCCAGCGAGATACTTTGCAAGGCAACTTGTGAAACATGACTCAACCCTGCTGATTAGAAAAGATCAATTAGCAAAAAAAGTTGTTCAATCACTAACTGGCGTCGGTATTTATAAGCGTGGAAATTTACTTCCACATAACGCTGCCACAGTTAAAAAATCATTTTCTAAGGTGAAGTTAAGTTAAAACTTTCAAACTCTCAGCGAAAGTTTTCATAAAAATCACCCAGAAACCCTTTACCAGCCTAGCTTCCTAGAGAACTTTCATCATCTATTGTAAGCGTTAAACGCTCCCGCATCATTCTTCTTGTCATGAACACCGACAACCGTCGGACAAGGAGACAAAATGGCTATTCAAGAAACAAAGAAATTAAGTGTAGAAGCGTTGCGGGATTCAATGTTTCCAGCAGCTAACAGCAGCAAAGAAGGTAACGTAGTTGAAATAAACGTATCTAATGAAATACACATAGAAGCTGCACCTGAACTTGAGGCAGCGCCAGCAGACACTTCACTAGCATCAGTAGCGGTCACTAAAAGTACACCATCAATAAGTGAAATTGCAGTTGCAACGACTGCAGACAGTGCAAACACTGTCAGCTCTAAATCTCAACCAATTGGCATTACTAATCTAGACAATGTCAGAGCGTTGGCTCCAGAAAGCTTTCCGAATCTGCCGCGTAAGGAAAGTAAGCAGAGACCTTGCACATTGGCGAATTTCATCTATATGTTAATGGCGTATGGCATCACCATTCGATATAACGTAATCAGCAAAAAAGTATATATAACAATCCCTGGCGTCACGGGAACGCCTGACAACGCCGATAACGTAGCTATCACACACATCTTTAGTTTGGCTAATCTTAATGATATGGCGACTGGGCAACTTATGAGTTTGATTGGCGTCATTGGTGATAAACATCGATTCAACCCCGTTGCAGATTGGATTATAAGCAAACCATGGGATGGAGTTGATCGTCTTGCCTCTGTCTACGCCACATTAATTCATCGTGCTGACTTTCCAGAAGAACTTAAGCAGGCGCTCATGTATCGTTGGTTATTAAGCGCAGTCGCGGCAGCACTAAAACCTAGTGGATTTAAAGCTCGAGGTGTACTTACGCTTCAAGGCCCTCAGTCAATTGGCAAAACATCTTGGATTAGCGCACTGATAACAGATTTAGTGCTACGAGAAGGCGTATTGAAGCTAGACCATCATTTAGACGCCGGAAATAAAGATTCAATTATTACTGCTGTTTGTCACTGGATTGTGGAGATTGGCGAGCTTGACTCCAGTTTTAAGAAGGATATCGCACGTTTAAAGGGCTTTCTGACAGCTGATCGCGATAAAGTAAGACGTCCCTATGGCAGGACTGATTCAGAGTATCCACGCCGTACCGTGTTCTGCGCAACGGTCAATGAAGATAATTTTTTGGTAGATTCTACGGGCAACAGTCGCTGGTGGACCATACCAGTGACAGCAGTTAACTACGAGCATGACATAGATATGCAGCAGGTCTTTGCACAACTCGCCGTTGATTTTGCTAACGGTACCCAGTGGTGGTTAACCCGTGAAGAAGAATCGTTGCTTGAATTGCAAAACAAAGACCATCGTGCGATTAGTGTGATTCGTGAGCATTTGTTGGACGCATTTGATTTCACCCGAATCTCTGACAATAAGTTGCCTGCAATGTCTGCTATTCAAGTTCTGAAGGATGTCGGCATGGACAGACCGACGAATAATAACTGCAAAGAATGTGCATCAATTTTACGTGAATATTTTGGTGAAGCTAAAAAGATCCAAGGTATTTATAAGTGGCGCGTGCCGTTCAAAAAAGAACAATGGAACGCTAAACAGATACCAACAATGGATGACAGCGATCTCTACTAAGTGACTAGGGTACAGGCAGTTTGGTTTGCTGCCTCCCTTGCTACCACCTAGTACGCTGAAATTTTTCATTACGAATCTTTAAGTTATCTATACGGGTGGGGAGGGGTAGCAGATCGCTTAAATTCTGAATGATGACAATAGCAGGTGATGCAAAACAGAATTTAGGTCGTGTGAGGGCCACGGAAAGTTTCTAAAAACTGCTACCACCTACCCCCTTACGCTAAAAATGCTTGTGTTTCTTGGGCCTAAAAGATGAGGGACAGGGGGAGGGGAAAATGAATTGGCATGCACTAAAAGACAAATATTAAATTTAAAGGAATAAATAAATGAAAAACACAACAAGTAATTCTACTGATATTAAATTTGCAGAGTTTATAGCTCTTCAACTTGAAGTAACCATTCCGACATTAGCAAAAAACAAAAAATACTATGCAAAAGATCTCATGGGTGTTGATGTCTGGGAGTTATTGACTAAGGGTGAGCAAATACAGGTAGGTGAGGAGATGTATGCAATGGTTAAAAAGGGCCTTCTCCCAATCACCGATGCTGGAAGAAGTACATCTAATTGGCGTCAATATTGGATTAATTAATACATAACCAATAACTGAATGCGGTGCTAACACAGGCCGCAATCAGCTGCATTTAACTTAATTGTGGAGAATAAAATGATTGTAAAACTAACAGAAAGCTTTATCTCAACAGGTCTGCAATGTTCAGGTGGTAAACGACGAGAAGAAATGGTCGATTCAGTTGTGCCAGGATTGTTTATCGAGGTGCGGGCGGTAAGTCCAGGCCAAGGCACTTATTACTACCGTTACAAAGATGTGAACGCTCACACTCAAACCAAAAAGCTAGGTCGTAGTAATGACGTAACCTTAGCCGAAGCACGTAACCAAGCTAAAGCATTGCGTGCAGAGGTTGCATTAGGTGCAAATCCACGGGCAGAAGAAAAGGCCAGAAAATTGGTCATTACTTTCGACACACTTTTTACCGAGCATTATTTACCGTATGTAAAACCACGCAAGCGTAGTTGGGATCGTGATGAAGAGTTATATCGCTTACGCATCAAAGATGTGTTTGGTAGTAAACGTCTGAATCAAATTACTCGGTTGCAAATTCAAACTTTTCATTCCGGTCTAATTGCTGAAGGTTTGGCTGCTGCAACTGCAAACCATCATGCAAAACTAATTCGTCACATGTTGAACTTGGCATGTGAATGGCAGATGTTAGATATCAATCCAGCCAGCCGTATTCACATGTTTGAAGAAGATAATAAGCAGGAAAGGTATATGAATGACACGCAACTTAGTAACTTACTGGAAGTGCTTAGAACTGATTCATGTCGCTCGGTCTGCTTAATTACCATGTTTCTATTAGCAACCGGTTGCCGCCTTGGGGAGGTGCTTTCAGCTACGTGGTCACAGGTGGATAAAGATAAACGCGTATTTCGGGTATTAGCATCAAACAGTAAAAGTAAGCGCATGCGCCCTGTGCCTTTGAATGACACCGCATTAGAAGTACTTAATCAACTGGACACGGAAGGCACCTATGAACACCTCTTTATTAACAAGAAAACGGAGAAACCTTATGTGAACATCGCTAAAGTTTGGGAGAAATTAAGAGCCAAGGCAGGGCTTCCTCATTTGAGACTGCATGACCTACGGCACCAAGCTGCTTCAAATTTAATAAACTCAGGTAGTAGTCTGTATATTGTGCAACAGATATTGGGTCACAGCGATCCATCCGTTACACAACGTTATGCACACCTTTCGATGAAGACATTGAATGACGCTAGCGATAATGCATCAGTCATTACACAACGTGCCATGAAAGTGTTGCCATCTGAAAAGGTTGCGGCGTAAATTTCGCTGCTTTTCTGGCGGGGTGGAGTGCAGAACTGGCTCCCCTCGCCCCACCTTTGTGCACATACGTGACTTTTTTGCACGGGTGATACTGCGCCCATCCCCGAATCTCCAATGCGCCATTATGTTGCTTTATTCAGGTGTAATTGTTGGCGCGCATTTAAAATTGACCAGGTGTGCGCGTTGAATTTTGACCAGGCGAATTTAGGATGTAGATTACTACATCGTTGTGGATAAGTCGACCAAACTGACAGGGTCTAATGCTCCTTTTTAC